>OGHK01000203.1_pt1 | contig 61075 bp, 52 predicted proteins | sample 1571411 | NCBI WGS metagenome assembly OGHK01 (sample SAMEA2582043, study PRJEB24529) | metagenome | biome: Human gut stool | place: China | collected 2011 | reverse complement strand
TTGTTATATTTTTATATTATACTATTTTCTACATTATATATCAATATTTTTTTAGAAAATTTTTCAAAAATGTTATATAATATAAATATAAAATATTTGAGGAGGGGATTGTAATGTATACTTGTGATTCATGTAAAAAACATTCATGTAGAAACGGAAATTTAGAAGATGCACCTATAAATTGCCCGTGTAGAGAATTAGAAAAAATAGAGGAAATAAAAAAGTATTATTTAGAAGAAGAAAATATGAGATTATCTCATAATTCAGCATTAGTAGAAGCAGAAGGATATTGTCAATTAACAAGGATACAGGAGATTATACTTTTTGCTAATAAGTGTAATTTTACAAAATTAGGATTAGCTTTTTGTATAGGCTTAGCAAATGAGGCTGAAATTTTTGCCAATATATTAAGATATCATGGTTTTGAAGTAAATTCTATTGTATGTAAAAATGGAAGCATTTCTAAAAAATTTATAAATATAAATAAAGAGCAGCAAGTTCGTCCTGCTTGTGAATTTGAACCTATGTGTAATCCAATAGGACAGGCTAAATTTTTAAATTCAAGAGGAACACAATTAAATATATTATTAGGACTTTGTATAGGGCATGATAGTTTATTTATAAAATATTCTGAAGCACCTGTTACTGTTTTTGCTGTAAAAGATAGAGTATTAGGGCATAATCCAATAGCTGCAATTTATACAGCAAATTCATATTATAATAAAAAATTATTTGATAAATAAAGGAGAAAAAATGGAAATAAAAGCTAATTCAACTTGGATTAATAAAAAGAACGGAAGAGAGTATGAAGTGATAAAAGAAGCTATTGATTGCACTAATGAAAGAGATGGATTAATAGTGGTAGTTTATATTTGCAAGGAGGTAGAAGGAAAACTTTTTGTGAGAGAAAAGAAGGAGTTTTTAAATAAATTTTTTCAAAAGTAATAAAATATAAAAGATAAATTTTTAATAAACAAAGTAAAATCAAGACTTAATACCATATAATTGTAATTATTACAAAATAAAAATAATTTTGATTGACAAATAAATACAAATATGATAATATATTCTCATAAGAATAAATATAGTTAATTTAAGGAGGTAAAATTATGAGAAGTATTACAAGTTTTGATTTACAATATGCACACAGATTTTATAAGTTTAGAGGAGAAGCTCAATATTTACATGGACATACTGGAGTTTTAACAATAGAAGTAGAAGATTCTATAAATGAAGGTGTAAATATGGTATTCCCTTGTAATGAAATTCAAAAAACAGCTTGGGAAGTATTGAAGAATTTTGACCACTCTCTTATTTTGAGAGAAGATGATCCTCTTTTACCTGCTATTTTAAAAGTTTATGAGGAAACTGGGATAAAAGATGGGACTCCTCAAAACGTTATGAAAGGTCCTGCTTTTAAGACTGACTTAGCAACTGCATATCCTGACGCTCGTTTAGTTGTTACTAAAGAAACTTTAACAGTTGAAGGAATGATTAAAATTGTTTATGACTTATTAAAAGATAAATTAAATATTGCTAAAATAACTTTTACTAGTGGTGTAAATGCAGCTTCTGCAGAGTTTACTACTAAGAATAATATAGACCGTTGTCCTCTTTGTGGAATTTCATTAGATGAAAATGGAGTTTGTCCAAAGTGTGGATATAAGAAAAGATAGTATTTAAAAACTTTTTACTACATACTAAATATAAAAAAACTCCCTCTCTTAAATTCTAAGAGAGGGAGTTTTTAATATAAAAATTATACTGTTACATCTTTTATCCAACGTAGAGTTTTATATCTCCAAAGAGCAAATATTAACTTGATAACTTCACAAGATTCTGCAAGTCCTATAAGAATAAAAATAGGAACTTTGAAATATGCTCCTATAAAAGCTAATGGAACACCATATAACCAAAGTGGTAAGATATCTAAGTAAAAAGCTACTTTTGTATCTCCACCTGCTCTAAATAATCCAATTAGTATAGCCCAGTTTACCATTTTAAAGAAAACAAAAATTCCATATACTCTTAAAGTTTTTTCAGCAAGAAGAGCTATATCTGGTGATAATTTATACAAAGCTATAATATTTCCTGTAAGAAGTTGTACTAAGATAAAGCTAAAAGTAGCCATACCAAAGGCAACTAAAATAATTTGTTTAGAGTAGGCAATGACTTTATTTTTATCTCCGCTACCAATAGTATGTCCAATAATAACAGAAGCAGCATTAGAAATTCCCATAAATAATATAGCAGAAATAGCAGAAACCACATCAGCTATCTGTACACAAGCAGATTGTACAGTACCAAGTTTTGCATAGGCAACTGATAGAGAGATAATTCCTAGTATCCAAAGCATCTCAGTAAATATAACAGGAGAAGATACTTTTATAATCTCTTTTATAAGATTTTTAGGAATATGTAGATATGATTCTAATTTTCCTTTAAGGTTGAAGTCTTTTTTATAGATAATAGTTAGTATAATACACATCTCTACAAATCTTGCTAAAATTGTTGCAAGAGCAGCTCCTTTTTCCTCAAGTTTAGGAAGTCCTAGATTACCATAGATTAGACAGTAGTTAAAGAAAGTATTGGTTGCTACTCCAATAGAAGCTGAAATCATAGGAAATTTAGTAAGCCCCATAGCACGTAAAGAAAATCCCATACTAGAAGATATAGAGTAGAATATATAACAAGGAACTACAACTTTAAGATACGAGGTACCAATTCTTAAAACTTCTGAATCTTTTGAAAAAATTCCTATAATAAAATCAGCCTTAAAAAAAGCTACAAGAGCAAATAACATAGATACTGCAAAAGCTGCTCTTACCATAAGTCCTAATATTTTTCTAATTAATTCAAAATTTCTTTTTCCATAGTATTGAGCTATAAATACTCCCATACCACTACATATTCCAAAGATAATCAAATCTAAAATCCGATAGACACTATTGGCAAAACCAACAGAAGCTATATAGTCAGTACCAAGTCTTCCTATCATAAGATTATCAATAAAATTTAAAGATGAAGATACAAGTTGTTGTATCATCAATGGAATACCAATAACTAAGAATTTTTTGTAAAACTCTTTTAAATCAATTTTTTCATTAAGTAAATTACTCATAATAACAACCTCCCCAGCATTACCTATATTTTACCAATGAAGTTAAAAAAAGACAATGAAAAATTCTCAAAAAACTATTGACAGTTAAGATTAAATGATTTAAGATATTAATGTAAAAGAATAGCACTCGTTGTATAAGAGTGCTAATAAAATGGAGGGATATAGATGAAAATAAGACCTATTGGAGAGAGAGTTTTAGTGAAACCAGTTAAAGTAGAAGAGAAGACAGCAAGTGGAATTATTCTTCCAGGAGCAGGAGATAAAGAAAGACCTAATATGGCTGAAGTAATAGCTATTGGAAAGGGAGAAAAATTAGAAGATATAAAAGTTGGAGAGAAAGTAGTGTATTCTAAATTTTCTGGTACTGAGATAAAAGATGGAGATGAAAAATATTTAGTATTAAATATAGAGGATATTTTAGCAATTGTTGAGTAATTATTGGAGGTAATCAAAAATGGCAAAAATTTTAAAATTTGATGAGGAAGCTAGAAAAAAACTTGAAATAGGAGTAAATACTTTAGCAGATGCAGTAAAGGTAACATTAGGACCTAGAGGAAGAAATGTTGTATTAGAAAAAAGTTATGGTTCACCACTTATCACAAATGATGGTGTATCTATTGCAAAAGAGATAGAGTTAGAAGATCCATTTGAAAATATGGGAGCTCAACTTATAAAAGAGGTAGCTACAAAGGCTAATGACGTAGCAGGAGATGGAACTACTACTGCTACAATACTTGCTCAAGCTATTGTAAAAGAAGGATTAAAAATGGTAAGTGCTGGAGCTAATCCTATGTTTATCAAAAAAGGTATAGAAAAAGCAACTAAAGAGGTAATTAATCATCTTAAAGCTAGAGCTAAAAAAATAGAGTCAAATGAAGAGATAGCTCAAGTTGCTTCAATTTCTGCAGGAGATGAAGAGATAGGAAAACTTATAGCTCAAGCTATGGAAAAAGTTGGAGAAACAGGGGTAATTACTGTTGAAGAAGCAAAATCTTTAGAAACTACTTTAGAAGTAGTAGAGGGAATGCAATTTGACAAAGGATATGTATCTCCATATATGGTAACAGATTCTGAAAGAATGGTAGCTGAACTAGATAATCCATTTATTCTAATAACTGATAAGAAAATTTCAAATATGAAAGATATTTTACCTATACTAGAGCAAACAGTACAAACTTCAAGACCTATGTTAATTATAGCTGATGAATTAGAGGGAGAGGCACTAACTACATTAGTAATAAATAAATTGAGAGGAACTTTAAATGTTGTAGCTGTAAAAGCTCCAGCTTTTGGAGATAGAAGAAAAGCTATGTTAGAAGATATAGCTATTATTACAGGTGGAGAAGTAATTTCAGAAGAGAAAGGTATGAGATTAGAAGAAACATCAATTCCACAACTTGGAAGTGCTAAAAAAGTAAAAGTTACTAAAGATGCTACTATCATAGTAGATGGAATGGGAGAAGCTGAAATTATAAAAGGAAGAGTAACTGCTATTAAAAATCAAATAGCTGAAACAACTTCAGATTATGATAAAGAGAAATTACAAGAAAGACTTGCTAAACTTTCTGGTGGAGTTGCAGTAATAAAAGTTGGAGCTGCTACTGAAACAGAGATGAAAGATAAAAAACTTAGAATAGAAGATGCTCTAAATGCTACAAGAGCAGGGGTAGAAGAGGGAATAGTTTCTGGTGGAGGAACTATACTTGTAGAGATTGCTAAGGATATGGATAGCTTTAAGCTTGAAGGAGAAGAGGGAATAGGAGTAGAGATAGTTAAAAAAGCTCTTACAGCTCCCCTTAGACAGATAGCTGAAAATGCTGGAGTAGATGGTGCAGTAGTACTTGAAAAAGTGAAAGATATGCCAGAAGGATATGGATTTAATGCTGCTTCTGAAAAATATGTAAATATGATAGAAGAAGGAATACTAGATCCTGTAAAAGTAACTAGGTCAGCTATTCAAAATGCAGCATCTGTTTCTGCTTTAATTCTAACTACAGAGGTTTTAGTAGCTAGTAAAAAAGAACCTAAACAACCAGAGATGAATTCTGGTATGATGCCTGGAATGATGTAATAATAATAAAAAACTGTTGAAATATATGATAGGTTTTTATGTACTATTTTAAATAAAAAAATACTAAAAAAACTAAAAAAATAAAATAATTTGACAAAAATTTTAAAATATTGTATATTATGTAATATATAGAATATTAGCTGGGAGACATGGAGAAGCTATTAACTAAGAAGTTAATTGTAACTTGTGTTTTCCAGTTTTTTTATTGAATTTTTTAATTAAAAGGAGGAAAATTATGAGTAAAATTTTTGCACATAGAGGATATAGTGGAAATTATCCTGAGAATACAATGTTAGCTTTTAAAAAAGCTATAGAGTGCGGAGTAGATGGAATAGAGTTAGATGTTCAACTTACAAAAGATGGGGAAGTAGTAATTATTCACGATGAAACTATTGATAGAACCACTAATGGAAAAGGGTATGTTGTGGATTATACTTATGAAGAATTAGAAAAATTTGATGCATCATTTAAGTTTGAAAATGTAGGCTTTAATAAAATTCCTACTCTTAAAGATTATTTTGAATTGGTAAAAAATTTAAAGGTAATAACAAATATTGAATTAAAAACAGGAATAAATGAGTATTTAGGGATAGAGGAAAAGGTTTGGAAATTGATAAAAGAATATAACCTAGAGGATAGAGTTATTATATCTAGTTTTAATCATTTCTCTGTTATGAGAATGAAAAAAATTGCTTCCCAATTAAAGTATGGATTTTTATCAGAAGATTGGATAATAGATGCTGGGAAATATACTCATTCTCATGGAGTTCAATGTTATCATCCAAGACATAATAATTTGATACCTGAAGTTATTGATGAGTTAAAGAAGTATAATCTTGAGATTAATACTTGGACAGTAAATGAAGAAAAAGATATGAGATATTTGTACTCAAAAGGAATAGATGTAATTATAACAAATTATCCTGAGTTAGCTAAAGAGATAAAAATAAATAAAAAATAGGTAGGAGAGAACTATGATAGATAATTTAGAAAAAATTCTTGTAATTATAAATGCTTGGTTATGGGGTAAATGGTTAGTTTTTGTATTATTGGGATTAGGAATTTTATATACAGTAACTAATGGTTTTATTTAGGTAAGATATTTTAAATTTATTATTAAGAAAACGTTGATTGATTCTTTTAAGGCTAGAAATGAAGATAAAGGTGAGGGATCAATTTCCTCTTTTAAAGCTATGATGGTAACATTAGCTGGAAATGTAGGTGGAGGAAATGTTGTAGGGATTGCTACTGCTATTGCTGCTGGAGGAATGGGAGCCGTATTCTGGATGTGGTTTGCTGCTTGTTTTGGAATGGCTTTAAAATATGGAGAGATTGTACTTTCACAATTGTATAGAGGAAAGGATTCACAAGGAAATCTTTTAAGTGGACCTATGTATTACATTAGAGATGGACTTAAAGCTCCTTGGTTAGGGATAGTTATTGCGGTTCTTATGTGTACTAAGATGATGGGAGCTAATCTAGTTCAATCTAATACTATTTCAGGTATTCTATACTCTAACTATAATATACCTACTTGGATTACAGGTATAGCATTAATTTGTTTCTTAATGGCAATAACTTTAGGTGGTTTAAAAAGAGTTGCTAATATAGTTACATCACTTGTTCCAATGATGTCAGTATTTTATATTGTAGTAGGGATTTTAGTTATTATTTTAAATATTCAACATGTTCCAGCAATATTTGGTCAAATATTTTCAGAAGCTTTCTCTCTAAAAGCAGTAGCTGGAGGAACTGGAGGATATGTTATGACTAGAGCCCTTCAATTTGGAATAACTCGTGGAATGTATTCTAATGAAGCAGGGGAAGGAACAGCTCCCTTTGCACATGGTTCAGCTATTGTAGAACACCCTTGTGAAGAAGGAATTGCAGGAGTTACAGAGGTATTTGTTGATACAATTATTATCTGTACTATAACAGCTCTAGTTGTTGGAGTAACAGGAATGTATCAAAGTGGACATAGTGCTACAGTAATGGCTATTGAAGCTTTTGGAACTGTATGGTTTCCGCTAAAACATGTAGCTACTTTTGCTCTTTTAATTTTCTGCTTTACAACTTTAATGGGATAGTGGTTTAATGCTGCTAAAAGTTTTACATATGCTTTTGGACCTAAAGTTACTGATAAAGTAAAGTATGTATTTCCATTTTTATGTATTGTAGGGGCAATTACAAAGATAGATTTAGTTTGGACAATTCAAGACTTAGCAATGGGATTAGTTATTATTCCAAACTTAATAGCATTAATAGTATTATTCCCAGAAGTCAGAAAACAAACTAAAGATTATTTCTCAAATTCTAAGTTTTATCCAGGAAAGGATAAATAAAAATTAAGTAAAAAGTAGCAAATGTTGAGCAACTTTGCTACTTTATTTTTGAAGGGAGTTTTTATGAGTAGTTTTACAAATACACTTACAATATATGAGATTATTTTAAGAATTTTTATGGCAATAGTTATTGGAGGAATAATCGGTTATGAAAGAGGACACCATAATAGACCAGCAGGCTTTAGAACTCATATATTAGTCTGTCTTGGTGCAACAATAGTATCTATGATTCAAGATCAACTAAGAATAAATTTACATAATTATGCATTAGCATTTCCAGCAGCTTCACAAGTATTGAAAACTGATTTAGGTCGCATAGGGGCCCAAGTAGTTAGTGGTATAGGTTTTTTAGGGGCTGGGACAATAATGAGGGATAAAGGAATTATTGGGGGATTAACTACAGCAGCTTCTATTTGGGCTACAGGTTGTTTAGGATTAAGTATAGGTTGGGGATTTTATTATCTAGCTGTACCTTCAGGAATAGCAATAATAATTGTTCTTGTAACTTTAAAAAAATTAGAACGTTATTGGATAGAGAATAAACATATAGGAAAATTGATAGTACATTTTAATAAAGATATAGATTTTTCAGAAGTTTTGATGAAAAATTATAATTTTTTTAAAGAAAATAATATAAGAATAAAAAATGTTGAAAAAAACTTAGAAGAACATAAAATAGAATATACATTAATTATGGGAAAACAGATAGATATTTTAGATGTGATGTCAGAACTTTCAACATGTAATCATATTTCTCAAGTACAAATTCCATAAATATTTATACTAATTAACTTTTTTTATTTTGATTATAATGTTATAATTAATTATTAAAAATAGTAAATTTTAGGAGAAAGTTATGTATAATATAAAAGAAATTTTGGAAAGAAATCCAATTATTCCTGCATTAAAAAATGACACATATTTAGAAGATGCAATAAAAAGTAGTAGTGAAATAGTTTTTGTAATAATGGCAAATATTCTAAATCTGAAAGAGATAGTTAATAGATTAAAGATGGCAGGAAAAATAGTATATGTTCATGTAGATATGGTAGATGGACTTTCAAGTTCAAATAATGGAGCAGAATACCTTATAAAAGAGATTAAGCCTGATGGAATTATAACAACGAAGCATAATATTGTATCTTTTGCTAATAAGAATGGAATAAAAGTAATACAAAGATTTTTTGTTTTAGACTCATTCTCGTTGAATAATACAATAATAAATATAAAAGAAAATAAACCAACTGCAATAGAGATATTACCAGGTTTAATGCCTAAAATTATAAAAAAGATAAATAAAGCAGTTAAAGTTCCAATAATAACAGGTGGATTGATAGAAGATAAGGAAGATATAATCAATGCTTTAGGAAGTGGTGCTATGGGAATTTCTACCACAAAAAAAGAATTATGGGATGTATGATAAAATGACTAAAGAAATTAAAAATAAACAAAAAAATAAAAAATAGTTGACGAGTTGCTGAAAAAGTAGTAGAATAAATCATGTGAATAATTGGCTTAGTGTTATGGAGAAGCTTGAAAAAATACTGAGGGGTTCAGTGTTTTTTTCAAGCTTTTTTATATAAAAAATAAATAGGAGGACTTCATATGGAACCAAGTTCAATGTATTTAGCAGAGTTTTTGGGAACAACTTTTCTTTTACTTTTAGGAAATGGTATTAATATGACCCTAAGCTTAAATAAAAGCTATGGAAAGGGTGGAGGCTGGATGGTAACTTGTTTTGGCTGGGGAATATCAGTAACAATGGCTGCTTATTTAACTGGTTGGGTAAGTGGAGCACATTTAAATCCAGCATTAACAATAGCATTAGCTTTTGATGGAACATTATCTTGGAAATTAGTACCAGGTTATATTCTAGCTCAAATATTAGGAGGAATATTAGGAGCAACTTTGGCATATTTAACTTATAAAAATCTGTTAGATGAAGAACCAAGTAAAGGAACTAAATTAGGAGTTTTTGCAACAGGACCAGCTATTGATAATAAGCCTTGGAATATTGTAACAGAGATGATTGGAACTGCTATTTTAGTTATTGGAATATTAGCAATTGGTTATGGGAAAAATATGGTTGATCCAGGAATAAAACCATTTTTGGTGGGAATGCTTATTTGTGTAATTGGTATGGCTACTGGAGGAGCAACAGGTTTCGCTATTAATCCTGCAAGAGATTTAGGACCAAGAATAGCTCATGCATTATTACCTATAAAAGGAAAAGGAGATTCAAATTGGAGTTATGCTTGGGTACCTATAGTAGGTCCTATTATAGGTGCATTGATAGGAATAGGTTTATTTAATATATTTTCAACAACTTGTACAACTTGTTTAGGATAAAGAATACAGATAAAAATATTGGAGGTTTTAGCAATGGATAAAAAATATATAATAGCATTAGACCAAGGAACTACAAGTTCAAGAGCAATTGTTTTTGATAGTGAACAACAAATAGTTGGAGTAGCTCAAAAAGAGTTTACACAGATATATCCTAAAGAAGGATGGGTTGAACATGATGCAATGGAAATATGGTCAAGTCAAAGTGGAGTATTAGCAGAAGTAATTGCTAGAACAGGGATATCTCAACATGATATTATAGGTATAGGAATAACAAATCAAAGAGAAACTACTATTGTATGGGATAAAAATACAGGAAAGCCAGTATATAATGCTATAGTTTGGCAATGTAGAAGAACAGCTAAAATATGTGATGAATTAAAGAAAATAAAGGGATTGGAGGAATACGTAAAAGAGAATACAGGACTTTTAATAGATGCTTATTTCTCTGGAACAAAAATAAAATGGATTCTAGATAATGTAGAAGGAGCTAAAGAGAAAGCAGAAAAAGGAGAGCTTTTATTTGGAACTGTTGATACTTGGTTGATATGGAAACTGACAAATGGAAAAGTTCATGCTACAGATTATACAAATGCTTCAAGAACAATGATTTATAATATAAAAAAATTGGAATGGGATGAAAAGTTATTAAAAGTACTAGGAATACCTAAATCGATGTTACCAAAAGTAAAAGATAGCAGTGGAACATTTGGATATGCTAACTTAGGAGGAAAAGGTGGACATAGAGTTCCAATCGCTGGAGTAGCAGGAGACCAACAAGCAGCATTATTTGGACAAGCATGTTTTAAAGAGGGAGATTCTAAAAATACATATGGAACAGGATGTTTCCTACTAATGAATACAGGGGAAAAAATGGTAAGAAGTAAAAATGGTCTTGTAACAACAATAGCAATAGGACTTAATGGAAAAGTTGAATATGCATTAGAGGGAAGTATATTTATAGGTGGAGCTAGTGTTCAATGGTTAAGAGATGAGTTGAAGTTGGTAGGAGAAGCTAGAGATACAGAATATTTTGCTAGAAAAGTAAAAGACAATGGTGGAGTATATGTTGTACCAGCTTTTGTAGGCTTAGGAGCACCATACTGGGATATGTATGCTAGAGGTGCTATCTTAGGACTTACTCGTGGAGCAAATAAAAATCATATTATAAGAGCAACATTGGAATCAATAGCTTATCAAACTAGAGATGTATTAGAAGCTATGCAAGAAGATTCAGGAATAAAATTAGCAAGCCTCAAAGTTGATGGAGGAGCAGCAGCCAATAATTTTTTAATGGAATTCCAAGCAGATATCTTAGGAACAAATGTTAGAAGACCTGAAACTCTTGAAACAACTGCTTTAGGAGCTGCATATTTAGCAGGATTAGCAGTTGGATTTTGGGAAACTAAAGATGAGATTAGTTCACAATGGAAATTAGAGAAAGAGTTTACTCCAAATATGGCTGAAGATGAGAGAGTAAAAAAATATTCTGGTTGGAAAAAAGCTGTAAAAAGGGCTATGGAGTGGGAAAAAGAGGATTAAACTTCTTGACAAAATGACTGAAAAGTAGGATAATATTACTGTAAAAGAATAAATGACTGGAGAAATGGAGAGTCAGCAGTAGACAGAGGGAATCTGTCTGTTTGCTGACTTTTTTTATTGGGAAAATTAAGGAGGAAGGTATGTTAGATGTTATTGTAATTGGAGCAGGGATAATGGGAGCTGCTACAGCTTACGAATTAGCAAAATATGATTTAAAAGTAAAAGTATTGGAGAAAGAGCATGATGTTTCTAATGGAACAAGTAAAGCTAACTCTGGAATAGTACATGCTGGATATGATGCACCAGAGGGAACTTTAATGGCAAAGTACAATACATTAGGAAATGCTATGTATGAAGATTTATGTAAAGAGATAGATGCTCCATTTAAAAGAACAGGTTCATTAGTTTTAGCATTTTCAGAAGAGGAAAGAGCAAATCTAACTTTACTATATAATAGAGGATTAAAAAATGGAATTCCTAATATGAGAATTATAGAAAAAGAAGAAGTATTTGCAATGGAGCCAAATGTAAGTAAAGAGGTTGTAGCAGCATTATATGCTCCAACAGCTGGGGTAACAGGACCTTGGGAAGTAACTATAAAAATGTTGGAAAATGCAGCATTGAATGGAGTAGAAGTAATAACTGATGCTAAGGTTGAAAAGATAGAAAAATTAGAAAATGGATATAAAGTGATACTTGCAAATGGAGAAGAATTAGAAACTAGAGCTTTAGTAAATGCTGCTGGGGTGTTTGCTGATGAGATAAATAACATGGTAAGTGAAAGAAAGTTTAAAATTACTCCAAGAGCTGGAGAATACTTCTTATTAGATAAAGTACAAGGAAACCTAGTAAGTAGTGTGATTTTCCAATGTCCTACAAAAGTTGGGAAAGGAGTTTTAGTAGCACCAACAGCGCATGGAAACTTAATAGTAGGACCAACAGCTGAAAAGGTAGAGGATAAAGAGTATGTAGGAAACACTCTAAGTGGATTAGATAAAATTAGAGCAACTGCAACTAAGAGTGTAAAAGATATAAATTTTAGAGATAATATTAAAAACTTTAGTGGGCTTAGAGCAGAAGCAGATATAGATGATTTTATTATAGGAGAAGCAGAAGATGCACCTTATTTCTTTAATATAGCAGGGACAAAATCTCCTGGACTTACATCAGCACCAGCTATTGGAGTAGATGTGGCTAAGATGATAGTGGAAAGATTAGGAGATGCAAAGAAAAAAGAGGAGCACAAGAAAAATAGACCACAAATTCATTTCATGGAACTTTCTAATGAAGAGAAAGCAGAGGTAATAAAAAAAGACCCAAGATATGGAAGAATAATTTGTAGATGTGAAAATATCACCGAAGGAGAGATAGTTGATGTAATTCATAGAATGGTAGGAGCTAAGACAGTAGATGGTATTAAAAAGAGATGCAGACCTGGAATGGGAAGATGTCAAGGTGGATTCTGTGGACCAAGAGTACAAGAGATTTTAGCAAGAGAATTAAATCAAAAATTAGAAGATATAGTATTAGATAAAGTAGGGTCATATATCCTTACTGGAGAAACTAAAAAACAGGAGGAACTATAAGATGAGATACGATTTAGTGGTTATTGGTGGAGGACCTGGAGGTCTTGCAGCAGCAATAGAAGCTAGAAATAATGGAGTAGAAAATATTTTAGTAATAGAGAGAGACAAAGAACTTGGAGGAATATTACAACAGTGTATCCACAATGGATTTGGATTACACGAATTCAAAGAGGAGCTTACTGGACCAGAGTATGCAGAAAGATTTATTAAAAAACTTAAAGAGAAGAATATAGAGTATAAATTAGATACTATGGTATTAGAAGTAACTCCTGAAAAAATAGTTCATGCTATCAATACAGTAGATGGATATATGATGATAGAAGCTAAAGCAATAGTTTTAGCTATGGGATGTAGAGAGAGAACAAGAGGAGCTATATCTATTCCAGGAGAGAGACCATCAGGAGTATTTACAGCTGGGACAGCTCAAAGATTTATAAATATGGAAGGATATATGGTAGGTAAAAAAGTTCTTATCTTAGGTTCTGGAGATATTGGACTTATTATGGCTAGAAGAATGACATTAGAAGGAGCAGAGGTACAAGCAGTTGTAGAACTTATGCCATTCTCTGGAGGATTAGCTAGAAATATAGCTCAATGCTTAAATGATTATAATATTCCATTATATTTAAGTCATACAGTAGTAGATATAAAAGGAAAAGAGAGAGTAGAGGGAGTTACAATAGCTAAGGTAGATGAAAATAGAAGACCTATTCCTGGTACAGAGATAGAGTATGAGTGTGATACATTACTTTTATCAGTAGGACTTATTCCAGAAAATGATATTTCAAGAAAAACAGGAATTGTAATAGATAGAAGAACTTCTGGACCAGTTGTAAATGAGATGATGGAAACAAGTATTCCTGGAATATTTGCTTGTGGAAATGTAGTTCATGTACATGACTTAGTTGACTTTGTAAGTGCTGAAGCTAGAAAAGCAGGAAAAGCAGCTGCTAAATTTGTAAAAGATGAAGTACAAAATGGAGAGTATATAGAGCTTAAAAATGGGTTTGGAGTGACTTACACTGTTCCTCAAAAATATAGAGTTGAAAATATAGAAAACTTTTTAGAAATCTCTATGAGAGTAAATAACATATATAAAAATATGAGATTACAAGTAAAAGATGGAGATACAGTATTAGTAAATATGAAGAAGGCTCATCTAGCTCCTGGAGAGATGGAAAAAGTAGTAGTTCCTAAGAAACTATTAGAAAGTGTAAAAGGTAATGAGCTAGTAGTTTGTTTAGTGCCAGAGGAGGAAAAATAATGATAAAAGAGATGGTATGTATAGTATGTCCTATGGGATGTCACTTAACAATAGATACAGATACTTTAGATGTAAAGGGAAATACTTGTCCAAGAGGAGCAATTTATGCTAAGGAGGAGTTAACTGCTCCTAAAAGAGTAATTACTTCAACAGTAAGAGTAGTAGGAGGAATCCACAATAGATTACCAGTAAAAACTAGTACAAGTATTCCAAAAGAATTAAATTTTGAATGTATGAAGTTGTTAAATAACATAGAAGTAAAAGCACCAGTAAAACATGGAGATATAATAATAAAAAATGTTTTAGGAACTGGAGCAGATATTATAGCTTGTAGAGATATGTAGAGATAGTTTATAAAAACTCAAGAATAGAAAAATTGTTCTTGAGTTTTTTTATTAAAATAAATTTATTAAAATTTTATAACTTAAATTAAATGTATAGTTTTGAAAATAAAGATTGACAAAACAGCTATTTAAAGGTAATAATAAATGTAGAGAGAATTTTATTTAAAGATAGGGGGAAACAAATTGGATAATTTAATAATTACAGTAGGGACAAGTTTAATAGAAAACTATATTGAACACAATCCGGAAAAGGAAAATATAACTAAAGATGATATTTTAAGCTACTATGAAAAAGAGAGTATGGTAGATCTTAGAGATAAGAGATTTGGATCAGAGATTATTGCAGTAGAAAATTTAAGAGAGAAAGATATTTTTTCAGGAAGACATCTATTTATGATAACACATGATACTGTAAATGGAAGATTAGCTGGAGAGGTATTAGAGGAATTTTTCTTAAGTAAAGGAATAGTAAGAAGAGTTACTAGAAAAGCTGTTGAAAAAATGAATAAAAGAAATCCTGATGAGTTTAGAACAAAAGGATTAAGAAATCTAGTAGAAGAAGTTGGAGATATAGTAGAACAAGTTGGAAATAAATATAATATAGCTGTATGTACAGTTGGAGGTTATACAGCAGAGATATTTATGGTAAGTCTTATGGCTCAAATTCTTGGAATTAAATCATATTTTATGTTTAGAGAGTTTGAAGATGTTACTGAGATACCACCTTTACCTATAAAGATAGACTATAACTATTATTTAGAAAATAAAGAGTTTTTCAATACTATTTCAAATAATGAGAGATTAGAAAAAGAAAAAGTTGAAAAATATTTAAATGAAAACTTAGAATTATCTTACTTCTTAGAAGAGGTAAAAGATGGAGAAAAAACTTATGTAGAATTATCTGCAATGGGAGATTTTTACTTAAAGACTGTTAAAAATTGTAAATATTTACCAAGAAGAACTACTAATGTTCCTGTAAGTGAAAAAGAGATACCATCTTCAACAATAATAGAGAGACCACAAGAGTTAGATGATATGTTAAGTCTGTTAAAAGGTTCTCCATATGTAAATAAATTAAAAGTTGTATTCCATAACCCAAATAGAAAATTAAAAGTTTCTAAATTCTTTATTTTAGATAGTGATGATTTTGAGAGTACATTAGCTCTTGAAATGAAAACATCTAAGGGAGGATTTAGAGTAGATATATACACTGTAGCTGATACTAAGAAAGAGTATGAAGCTCTAATGGTATACTTCAATGAAAATTTCCTATAATAGATAAAATAATTATATAAAAGATATAAGAGGCTGTTGCAAATTCTTAAATTGCAACAGCTCCATTATTTTTTGATTAGTTTAGAAATTTTTCTGCTATAATAGTGATGGAAAGGAGCAGATAAAATGTATAAAAGAAGATTTTATATAATTATACTTATATTTTTTATATGGTATTTAGGTTCAGTTTTTAAATTATGGAATAGCTTTATAATTCCACCCCCTGAAAAGGTAATAAAAAGCTTTTTTATTTTATCAAAAAATGGAAAATTACTAAATAGCGTAGCTATAAGTTTAAGAAGAGTTATAATAGGTTTTGGAATATCTATATTTTTTGCTCTTCCTCTTGGAATAGTATTTGGTATAAAGCCTAAATTATATGAGTATTTTAAAAATCTGTTGGAATTTATGAGGCATGTTCCCCCGTTAGCCCTAGTTCCAATGATAATACTCTGGTTTGGAATAGGAGAGTTATCAAAAATAGTAATAATAATATTAGCTAGTTTTTTTCCCATATTTTTAAATTCACTAAAAGGGATAGTAAGTTGTGATGAGAAATATATAGAGGTTGGGAAAGTTTTTAATTTAACTCATATGGAAATATTTAAAAAGATAATATTACCAAGTGCTATTCCAGATATACTTCTAGGATTAAAGTTGGGGCTTGGTTATAGTTGGAGAGCAATAATAGCAGCGGAACTTATAGCTTCATCTTCAGGGATAGGATATCTAATTTTAGATGCTCAACAAATATCTAGGTCAGATATAGTAGTCGTTGGTATATTATCTATAGGATTTTTAGGAATGATTACAGATTATACATTTTCTATTTTCACTGATAAATATTTAAAAAGAAGAAAAGGAAGCTTGTATGAGAGGTTTATATAGAGTAAAAAACTTAACTAAAATCTATGAAAAAAAAGAGGTTTTTAAAAATTTAGATTTAGAGATAAAAAATGATGAAATAACAGTTATCTTGGGAAAAAGTGGCTGTGGGAAAACTACTTTAATGAGGATATTATCTAAATTAGATGAAGATATTCAAGGGGAAGTGAAATTTTATGATGAAAATAATTTAGAAGCTCAAGGAAAATATGGGGTAGTTTTTCAAGAGAGTAGATTATTGCCTTGGCTTACTGTAGAGGAGAATATAACTATTCACGGGAGAAAAGAGAATGTAGATAAATATTTAGAGATGATAGGGTTGGGGGAGTATAGGAAAAGTTACCCTCAAGAACTATCTGGAGGAATGGCTCAAAGAGTAGCATTAGCTAGAGCTTTAAGTTATGAGCCAGATACACTGTTTATGGATGAGCCTTTTTCAGCTTTAGATTATTTTACTAGGAGGCAATTACAAAAAGAGTTGTTAAAAATCTATGAAAAAACTAAGATAGGAATAATTTTTGTAACACATAATTTAGATGAAGCACTAGCTCTAGCTCATAGAGTTTTAGTTATAAAAGAGGGAAAAATAATAGAATTTAGAATAGATAAAAATTATCCAAGAGAGATAGAAGATATGGAATTAATAAAATTAAAAGGTAAAATAATAGATTTAATAGAAAATTAAGGAGGATAAATATGTTAAAAAAGATAATGGTTTTAGTAAGTATGAGTTTATTATTATTAGTAGGTGCATGTGGAAAGGATAAAAAAGTTGAAAACATAAATTTGACTTATGTTAAATCTCCATTAAATATTCCATCTATTTTAGAAAAAAACTTAAAAATGTTTGATAAAGAGTTTGAAAAAGATGGAATAAAGATAAATTTTTATGAATTGACAACAGGCCCAGAACAAACTAATGCTCTAGCAGCTGGAGAGTTAGATTTTTTACATGCACTAGGTGGAACTTCTGCTATAATAGCAGCTTCTAATGGAGTAGATTTAAAAATTACCAATGTATATAGTAGATCACCAAAGGGATTTATGATTCTTTCAAAAAAAGATGAAATAAATACTCCTGAGTCATTGAAAGGGAAAAAAATTGGAGGACCAAAAGGAACAATACTTCATCAAGTGTTAGTAGGATATTTAGGGAAAGGAAATCTTAAAGAGGAAGATGTAGAATTTATAAATATGGGACTTCCTGATGCTTTAGCAGCTATGGAAAGTGGACGTATAGATGCAGCTCTACTTGCTGGACCTGTAGCTTTAAAAGCTATAAAAAATGGTGCTAAGGTAGTAAGTAATGGGGAAGGATTGACACAAGGACTAGTAGTTACAGCTGTAAGTGGAAAATTTTTAAAAGAGAATCCAGAGTTAGTTAAGAGATTTTTAAAAGTCAATGAAGATGCAGTAAAATATATTGATGAAAATTTTGAAAATACTTTAAAAATAACAGCTGAAGATGTAGGACTAACAAAGGACGAGGTACTAGAGTTATATCCACTATATGATTTTAATCCAGAGATAAGAGAGGCAGATATTCAAGATTTAATAGAGACACAAGAGTTTTTAATAAAAAATGGTATGCAAGAGAATAGAATAGATATAAACAATATTATAGCTAAATAATATTTTTAGATATAAGATTTATTAACAAGGAGATTGAGGATTGAAAATAAAAATAAAAAAAGAATTTAAAACGGAAATTTTAGTTGTAGGAACTGGGATAGCAGGGCTTATAGCAACAGAGAGAGCTCTAAAAAAGAGAAAAAGAGTTTGTCTTGTGACAAATAAAAAATTGTGTGGTGGAGCTAGTTATTTTCCACTAAAAGGAACATTGGGAATACAAGTTACAAAAGATAAAGATGATTGTGAAAGATATTATGAAGATATAGTAAAAATGGGAAATGGAATGGAAAATCCTGAGTTGATAAAAACTTATATCTCAAATATAAAAAATAGTTTATATCTATTAAATAAGATTGGATTTGAACCTTGGCTTCGTAAAGATTCTAGACCTGCATGTTTTGCAAAATATTCAAGAGATATCTATCTCATAAATAATTGGAAAAAAGCTAAGGAAAGATGTAAAAGAAAATTAAAAAATCACAGAGGATTAAATATTTTAGAAAATAGTACCTTGGTTAGAATAGTTACTAAAGATAAAAGAGTAGTTGGAGCTATATTTCAATGTAAACAAAATTTTATCTTTGTAAAGTCTAAAGTAATTATACTAGCAACTGGTGGAGTAGCTAGCAATTATAAAGATAGTCTTTATCCAGAAGGAATAAATGGAATTGGACATATTGCTGCTTTAGATGCTGGGGCTATAGCTCAAAATATGGAGTTTATACAATTTATACCAGCTTTCTTAAAACCCAAATATAATGTATTATTTGGAGAACATACTCTTAAATATTGCTTAGGAATGTATGATTTAAGAAATAATCTACTTTTATCTGGAGTAGATGATGAAAAAAATAAGGAGCTTTGGATAGAAAGAAGTAGTTATGCTCCTTTTAGTGTAGATTTTAAAAGTCATATAATTGATTTAAAAATTCCAACAGAGGGAGTTAGTATAAAATATTCTAAGGAGCTCTATGAAGATAAAGAAGAGTTTTATACAGTTTATTTAGATTGGCTAAAGAATGATATGGGAATAGATTTATTAAAAGATAATATTATCATCAGTCATTTTGCTCACAGTTGTAATGGTGGTATAAAAATAGATGAATTTGCTAGAACAGGAGTAAATGGATTGTATGCAATAGGAGAAGTTGCTTCTATAATAGAAGGAGCCAATAGATTAGGTGGAAATTCTTTAGGTGGTTCTTTAGTTTTTGCAAATAGAGCTATTATCAATGCTGTTGAATATATCAAAAATACCAAAAGCTTTAAATTAAAAAAGAGAGATGTTGAGCAAGATTTTAATGCTTGGATAAGAGAGATTACTAGAGAAGATAAAAATAATCTCTTAGATAAAAAAAGTGTTATAAAAATCTTAAAAAATATTACAAGTGATAATTTAGGAATTGTTAGAAGTGCAGAAAAAGTAAAAAGATTATTTGAAGAGTTAAAAAATATGAGAGAAAGCTATAGTATAGAGAAAAATTTAAAAGAAGGTTCATTAGAAGTCTATTTAATGGAAGAGAGTATAAAGATGTTAGCTTTGAGCATTTTAAATCGTGAAGAAAGTAGAGGAGCACACTATAGAGAAGATTTTCCAGAAACTTCAAATGAAGTTGTAAAATTAAATGTTAAAAGAAAAAATAATGAGTTTATAATTGAGAAAGTAAAAGTTAAATAATAAAAACCTCTTTACAATGGTAAGTTGTAAAGAGGTTTTTTACAATAGGAGGTTTTATGTAATTAATTTTGATTAGCACTATTTATAAATTCGTAAATACGATTTAAGTTTTCTTCAGTTGTAAATGCTGGACCACCATGTTTTGCCCCAATTACAAGTTCAATCTCAACTTTATTTTTAGATATTTCTTTTAATTTTTCAGTGAAAGTTACAGACTGTGTATAAGGTACAACACTGTCAGCAGTTCCATGTTCAATAAAGAAGTGAGGAGTATTTTCAGAAATATAATTAGTAGGATTATTTTCATTTACTAGTTCAGGAACTTCTGATAACTTTCTTCCCATATATAATGATGCAGGGGAGTCAGCAGCACCATGTACTTCATCACTTACAGGTTGATTAGGGTCTTCAACAGTAGCACCACGTAATTGAGGTCTTATTCCCAAATTTATTAACTCTTTATCCATAGTTAATAAATTTATAGGTGGAAACCATGCAACTACAGTATGAACAGAACTAGAAACATCAGAGTTTCCCAATTCTGGATTATCAAATTTAGTTGTACCACTAGTTACTCCTGCTAAAGTGGCAAGGTTAGCTCCAGATGATCTTCCAAAAAGTGTTATTTGCTCAACATCTAAATTATATTTATTAGCATTTGCTCTTATAAAACGAATAGCAGCTTTAACATCTTCAATAGCAGTAGGAAATGTCGCTTCTCCACTAAGTCTATAGTTGATACTTATAACTGCATATCCCTCTTTTAATCCTCTTAAGATAGGAAGAGAAAAATTCTCTCTCTTATCTCCAGACATCCATGCTCCACCATGTATAAAGATTATTACTGGATATTTTTCTTTCTTTTCATCTGGTAGATAGATATCTAACTTTTGTGCTTCTGATATTGGAGCATAGCTAATATCTAGATGTTTATTTTTTATTGAATTAATATCTAAAATATCTTTTTTTCTAACTGGTTGTTTTATTCTTTGCTCATCTTCTTTAGAAGAAGGATCAATACTATATGCAAAAGATGAAGTAGCTAGAAGTAAAGAAGCTATAAAAAATAGTTTATATAATTGTTTTTGCATTGTACAATTACCTCCATAAGTTAAAATATTTATGTAATATAGATTAGGAGTCAAAATATTATTATTGTATTACTAAATTATTCTCTTTAAATTTAATTTTGTGAGTATACCTATAACTTTTCCTACAAGGATAGCAGCAATAATAGTTCCCTCTCTCACTCCAGAAATATTTTCTAAGAATATAAAAGAGATAATAACAGCTATTACAACTGTAGTAACATCAAATCCCATTTTTATATTATGGAACTCAAAGATAGTTTTTTCTTTAAGTGCCATCATAACACCTTCAGCAGGTAGTGGAACAAGTTTAGCTTCTAAATATAGATAAACACCAATTCCAATTAGAACAATACTAACTAACATATAGATTAGTCTAATCATATAATTTTCAGAAGGTGTAAAGTAAAATATCATATTTGAAAAAGAAACAAAGTAACCAAATAGGCTTGCGCATATAATTTGTAATAAGCTATGAAATTTAAAATCTTTTTTTAAGATAAAAACCTGTAAAATAATATAACTACAAAAAATAACTGATACACATAATCCTTGATCTAATCCAGAGATTAAACTTACAACATAGGGTATAGCATTAACTGGAGATACTCCTAAATTAGATTTTACAGAAAATGTTACTCCAATAGCCATAATAAATAGTCCAATACAATAAATAATAATTCTTTTAAAATGATTCATCTTTCTTTCTCCTAAATCTCTCTTATAGTTTTTAATTTTATATCTATTTCATTTGAAAGTGATTTTAGACTTTTTTCTAAATTATCAATTTCAACTTGAGTTAGATTTTTACAAATTTCTTTTGTTAAGTTTTCATCAATTTCATATAGAATTTTTATATTTTTTTTAATTTTTTCTTTCAAAATAATGTTGAAAATTCTTTTATCCTCATTACTTTTAACTCTTTCAACATATCCTTTTTTCTCTAGCTTATCTATTATTGCTGTAACTGTATTCTGGTCTTTTTGAGATTTTATAGCTAATTCTTTTTGAGAAAGTTGGATATTATTTTCAAAAAGTATTCTAACTATAACCCATTGTTCAGGGGTAATGTCATACTCTTTAAACTTTTCAGTTAAAAGTTGAGAGAATTTTTTAGCTGTAACACAAAGATTATAACCAAGTAAATCTATTTTTATCACCTCCAGAAAAAATCTTACAAAAAACATTTTAATACGTTTACGTATTATTGTCAAGAAAAAAGAGATAGTTACAAATTCTTAAATTGAAACTATCTCTTAAACAACATATTCTATTTATTAATCTGAAAGTTAAATAGTAGCTTTTTTCTTTGTGAAGATAAATGTAGAGATGAAAGTTACAGAGATAGTAACAATCATAGCTACTAAATATACTAACCAATATTGAGGTTTAACAGTAAGTATACCAGGTAATCCTCCTACTCCAATACTGTTAGCCATAACTCCAAAGAATCCACAAATACCAGCACCACAAGCTGAACCAATCATAGCACAAATCATAGGGTATTTATATTTAATATTGACTCCATAAAGAGCTGGTTCTGTAACACCTAAATAAGCTGAGATAGCAGCAGGAATAGCTACATCTTTTTTTACCTCTTTAGAAGAGATACTCATAGCTAATGAAGCAGTAGCTTGAGAGATATTACTTAAAGCTAGTAGTGGGAATATCATTGTTCCGCCTAATTGTTGAATAAGAGTAAACTCAACAGCATTAGTAGTGTGATGTATTCCTGTAATAACTAGTGGAGCATATAGAAAACCGAAGATGATAGAACCTATTACAGCAAATTTACCAGTAAGTAATACTTGGAATATATGTCCTACAAAATCTCCTAAGATTCTTCCTACTGGACCAATTATAGCATGAGCTAAAAATACTGTTATAACTAGAGATATAAGAGGAACTATAACTATTCTTATTGATTCATGTACAACTTTATTAAGCTTAGTTTCTATATATCCTAGAGTAAGTCCAGCTAAGATAGCAGGAATAACTTGAGCTTGATAACCAACTTTATCAATTGAAAAGATAATAAAATCCCAAGCTTCAGGAGTAGCTTTTCCTATATTATATGCATTCATAAGTTGTGGAGAAACTAAAGTGATACCTAAAATTATTCCTAGTATTTGACTTCCTCCCATTTTTCTAACTACTGACCAAGTGATACCAACAGGTAGAAAATGGAATATTGCTTCTCCAATTAACCAAAGAAAATTATAGACAGTAGCCCAAAATTGACTAGATTGAGCTAAAGTTTGCCCACCAAATTGAATATCTCCAATAAGATTTCTAAATCCTAAGATAAGTCCTCCACAGATGATAGCTGGTAGTAAAGGTACAAATATCTCTGCCATAGTAGATAAAAATCTCTCTAAAGGATTCATATTTTTCTTAGCATACTCTTTACTTTCCTCTTTAGAAACCTCTTTTAAATCAAAAAGAGCTGTCATAGTTTTATAAAATTCTGCCACTGTATTTCCAATAATTATTTGAAATTGTCCTCCACTTGTAAAACTTCCTTTTACACTTTTAATTGCTTCTAATTTTTTTATATCAGCTTTATTTGTATCTTTTAATACAAAACGAAGTCTAGTCATACAATGAGTAACAGAGGAGATATTATCCTTTCCTCCAACTCCCTCTATTACTTTTAAAGCGTCTTCTCTAAATTTTTCATTAATCTCTGCCATATTCCAATCCTCCTAATTTATTTTTTTCTATAAAATACAAATGAATCATATGCTTCAAGTTTTAAATTTTTATCTAATTTTTTATTCATATCTTCATTTGAAAGGATACACTCAAATCCCTCAATATCAAAATCTAAATCTACCTCACAAGAGTTTCCATAAAAATTATTTATAACTAAAAGCTCCTCATTTTTAAATTCTCTTTTGAACATATAGATATTTTTATCCTTTTCAGCTAGTGGAATAGTTTTTCCTAAAGCTATTACTCTATATTTTTTTCTTAAAGCTATAAGTTTACGATAATAATTTAAGATGCTATCTTCATCATCAATTTGATTTTTTACATTGATATCTCTATAATTTTTTATACTTTCAATCCAAGGAGTTCCTTTAGAAAATCCACCATTTATCTCATCAGACCATTGCATAGGAGTTCTTCCATTATCTCTTGAACGTTCCATTACAATTTTCATAGCTTCCTCATTACTTAAGCCATTATTCATTAAAATTTTATGATAATTGATAGATTCCACATCTCTATATTGTGAGATATTATCAAAGTATGCATTAGTCATACCAATCTCTTCTCCTTGATATATATATGGAGTACCTCTTAACATATGGATAACAGTTCCTAACATCTTAGCTGATTTTTTCCAATAGTTTTTATCATCTCCAAACCTTGATACAACTCTAGGTTGATCGTGGTTACACCAGAAGAGAGCTGACCAAGCATCATGTTCTTGCATTCCAACTTGCCAAGAGTTAAGTATATCTTTTAATTCTTGAAAATCAAAAGGTTGTAATGCCCACTTGTCTTTGTTTTTATAATCTACTTTTAAGTGATGGAAATTAAATACCATAGATAGTTCATTTTCTTTTTTACCAGAGTATTTAAAGCAATTTTCCATAGAAGTAGAAGACATCTCTCCAACAGTTATGATATCATTTTTTTGTCCAAAGGTATTTAGGTTTAATCCTTTTAAATATTCATGTATCTTAGGGCCATCAGTATAGAATCTTCTTCCATCTCCCTCATAATCATTTTCAAATTTTTCTGGTTTAGAGATAAGGTTTACTACATCAAATCTAAAACCATTAACTCCTTTATCTAACCAAAATTTTACAACTTTATAAATTTCCTCTCTTACTTCTGGATTTTCCCAGTTTAAATCTGCTTGAGTTTTATCAAAGAGATGTAAGTAATAACTTTCTAATTCTTCTACATATTCCCAAGCATTTCCCCCAAATTTTGAAGCCCAGTTAGTAGGAGGAGTTCCCTTTTCTCCCTTCTTAAAAATGTAGAAGTCTTGAAATTTTTTCTCTCCAGCTAAAGCTTTTTTAAACCATTTATGCTCAGTAGAAGTATGATTAAAAACCATATCTAACATAATTCCAATTCCTCTTTTTTTAGCTTCTGCTGAAAGTCTATCAAAATCTTCCATAGTTCCGTATGCAGGATCTATGTTACAGTAGTCAGCCACATCATAACCATTATCCCTCTGTGGAGATATAAAAAATGGTGTTATCCAGATGTAGTCTGCTCCAAGATATTTTATATAATCTAATTTTTCAGTAATTCCATTTAAGTCTCCAATACCATCATTGTTGCTGTCGTAAAAAGATTTAGGATAAACTTGATAAACAACTTTATCTTCAAAATTCATTTCACCATCTCCTTATACGTATATGTTTTATAATATTAATATAACATATACGTATATGATAGTCAAGAGTAATTTTAACTATTTGAATAATTTTAACTTGTATGTTATATTATAACTAGATAGAAAAAAGGAGAAAATATTATGGAAAGTAAGTATATTCAATTATATAATAGACTTTTAGAGCAGATAGAAAATAAGAAATTACAAGAGGGGGATAAGCTTCCTTCGGAAAAAGAGCTGATGGAAAAGTATAACATGTCTAGGGATACTGTAAGAAAAGCCCTAAACATGTTGGTACAAGATGGACATATAGAAAAAGCTAAGGGAAAGGTAGCTACTGTAGCTAGTAGAAATCAATTTAATTTTCCAATCTCAGCAATAAAATCTTTTAAAGAATTACATGTTGGAATAGAAAACTCAACTTATGTAGAAAATCTTGAGATAGTTAAGGGAGAGAAGGAGATTATTAAAAAATTAGGTATCAGTAAAGATGAAGAATATTTTAAACTTATACGTATAAGAAAAATAGAGGGAGAAAGAATAATTATAGATAAGGACTATATCCCAAGAAAATATGTAGCAAATATACCTCTAAAAGCTGCTCAAGACTCCTTATATGAATATTTAGAAAATGACTTAGGAATGAAGATTAGTTATTGTACAAAAGAGATAACAGTACATAAAGTAACTGATGAAGATAGAGAACTTTTAGATATGAAAGATTTTGATATGGTAGTAGTAGTAAAATCTTTTACTTATTTAGAGGGGGGACATCTTTTTCAATATACAGAGGCAAGGCATAGACCAGACAAATTTAAATTTATAGATTATGCTTATAGGGAGAAGAGAAGATGATAAGAGAGTTTAAAATAAAGGATTTAGAAAGAGTGATGGAGATTTGGTTGGAGTCAAATATAGATGCACACTCTTTTATAGATAAAAAATATTGGGAAGATAACTATGAGATGGTAAAGGAGATACTACCGAGTGCAGAGATTTATCTTTATGAAGAAAATAAAAATATTCTTGGCTTTGTAGGTTTGATGGAAAATTATATAGCTGGAATATTTGTTGAGAAAAATTTTCATTCTCAAGGAGTAGGGAGAAAACTGTTAGATTGGTGTAAAAGTTTAAAGAGAGAATTAACTTTGAGTGTCTATGAGAAAAATCAAAAGGCATACTCTTTTTATATTAGAGAGGGCTTTCAAGTGGTAGAAAAAAAGATAGATGAGAATACCAGTGAGATAGAGTTAGTTATGTGTTGGGAGTAGCTAAAAAAGCAACTATCTCATGAGAGAAAGTTGCTTTTTAACTTAATATTCTATCACCTCTTTTTCAATAACATTTAATTCTTCAGAAGTTAAATTAACTTTTTTATTAGCTAACTCTTTTTGAATCTCTTCCATTCTCTCTTTAGTAAGTTCATAATATTTCATAGCTATTAAAGAAGCTAGATATCCAAAGATAGGAAGAGCACAATAAGCAAAAAGTATAGCATGATTAAATTTTTCACTGACAAATGTGTTAGGAAGAATTATAGATTTACTAACACCAGCATAAGCTAGGCAGAATCCTACAACAGTTGTTGCTAAAGAAGAAATTAATTTGTCAATAAAAGAAAATAGTGTTCCCATCATACCAGGGACAAAACGTCCAGTTCTATATTTTTCATAATCAGTTACATCAGCTATCATAGGAATGACTATTGGAGTTGATACAGCAGCAAATCCTTTTTGTAAGAACATAAATACTAAGAAAAGTGTAATATTTCCATTCATCAAACCAAGTATATACATTATGATTGTAGAAATCATTCCAAGCCAAGTGGTAATAACAAACATTTTTTTCAAACCAAATTTTCTAGCAAAATTTAAACCAATTATTCCAATAATTACAATAGGAATTCCAGTGATAGCTGAAAAATTACCTTGTAATTTTGAATCAAGTAAAACATTAGAAAATAGATATACAGCAGCTATATTCATAGCTGTACCAGCTAATTTATCGGTAGAAGCTGCTACAATTAACATTTGAATAGCTCTATTGTTTTTTATAATTTCAAAATAATCCTTAAATTTTAATTTTTCTCCAGTATTTAGATTAAAATATTCTGTTCTATCCTTTTCCCAAATACCCAATATAGCTAAAATAGTACAAATAAATGAAGAGATAGCTATTGTAATTGAAAAAGATGTCCAAAGATTAGAATTAACAAGTCCATTTTCAAAACGTGGAGCAAAAATATTCATTAGTATATAGATTCCACCAGTAAAAATAAATGTGTTATAAATTGTATCAAAGATTGAAAAAAGAGGTCTTTGTTTAGGGTCATTAGTTAAGATTACTTGTCCTCCCTTTGTACAAGCAGTTTGAAAAGTATAACCAATAATATAAAGAATATAGAAGCCAGTAGTCCAAATATATCTACCATTTTCAGTAAGACCATGTGGGGTATTGAAGATAGCCAACATACATGAGATTATAATAAGATTCCCAATTAACATAAAAGGTCTAAATTTTCCAAATTTACCATCAGTTTTATCTAGGAAAAAACCTATAATTGGATCAGTAATTCCATCAAAGATTCTCATGCTTGTTGCTATCATTCCAACTATAACACCAGATAATCCTAGGATATTTTGAGTATAATACATATAATATCCAAAGAGAAAAAGAGGTAAGTTGGTAGCAGAGTTATTTAAAACAAACATAGCTATTTTATAAGGTTTAGATTGATTATATTCCATAGAATTCCCTCACTTTTTAAATATTTTATTTTTTATTTTGGAGAGAGTTTTTACTCTCTCCAGTAAATTTTTAAATCAAATTCTTTAGAGTTTTTAGACTTTCTCCATAACAATAGTTAATATCTTTATCTAAACTATAATCCTGTTCTATAATAAGCCATTGAAAATTTAGTTTTTTAGCTTCAGATATAATTGGTAAAAAATTAAGATTTCCTTCTCCTATATGACAGATAACCTGTTTTCCTAATTCAAATCTTGTATCTCCAGTAGGAATTATTTTCATATCTTTTAAATGGATGGTATCTAATCTATCACTATATTTTCTAATTAAATCAACAGGATTAACTCCACCATATTGAGCCCAATATGTGTCAATAAGAAGTCCTACATTTTTTTTATCAGTGTTGTCCATTAAAATTTCTAAACCAAATTTATTATCATATTTTATAAATTCAAAGGCATGCATGTGATAGATAAATTTAATATTTTCAATTGCTAACTCTTGAGCTATTTTATTAACAAGCTGAGTAAATTCAAGATAGGTATCTATATTTTTTTGAAATTGAAGTGGCATAGAACCTAAACCACATAATTTACATTTCCATTCTTTTTGAGCTTTTTTTACTAGTTCTAAATTTTCAGTTAAATCTTGGAAATTGATATGTGTAGCAACTATTTCCAGTTCTAAGTCTTCACAAGTTTTTTTATAAAAATCTATAAGCTCATTAGTTAATTTTCCAAATCCAGAAAGTTGAACTCCATCATAACCGAACTTTTTTATATTATTTAAAGTTTCTTTGGCAAAATTAAAGTCTACACTTTCTCCCTTTTGTAGATAAGGCATAAAGTATCCAATTGTTTGAGCCGCTATTTTCATAAGTTATTATCCTCCTTATACAAATCTATTATAATTTTTAAACTTTTTAATCCTTCTTCTAAAGGTAGATAGTTTGAAGTGTTATTTTTTATAGAAGAATAAAAATTCTCAACAATTTTTTTATGAGATGTACCATAGTAATCTTTCACTGCTCCAACTTCATCAGTTATAATTTTCTTTTCAATATTGTTAGTATACTCTTTTTTATAAAGAGATTTATCTCTCAAACTATACATTCCTCTTTCACAATAAATACTTAACATGACACTAGAATTTTTAAAGTTAGTAAGGGTTCCACTAAAAAATCCCTCCACTCCATTTGAAAAAAGTATACTAAAAGAGCAAGTGTCCTCTATATCTAATTCTTTATTTTTTAATTTGAAAACTTTTCCAGAAAGGGTAGAGATATCTCCACCAATATCTTGCATCCAATCAATAGTATGAATAGCTTGATTTATTAGTAGTCCTCCTCCACTTTCAGATTTTTTTCCTCTCCAAGGACTATCTTTATAGTAATTCATATCTCTTTTCCAAAATACAGTTGATTCCATTCCTAAAACTTTTCCAAATTTTTCCTCTTTTAGTTCCTTTTTTAATTGAATATATGAGTCATTTTTTCTATTTTGGTAGACAACAGTAGCTTTTATCTTATTTTGGTTATTTATTAGGTTAACTATTTTTTCAGCTTCCTCATATGTATGGGCAAGAGGTTTTTCAATAATAATATTTGTTTTAAATTCAATGGCTTTCTCAACAATCTCATATCTTATATTGTGTGGAGTTAAAATATGAATAACATCTAAATTTTCTTTTTTTAGCATCTTCTCATAATTTTTATAATACTTACAATTATAGATGTCAGCTATTTTTTTACCCTTTACTTCATCAATATCACAGACAGCTACTAAGTTTTCAAGTTCACTAACAATAGGAAGATGCACAGAGCTAATTACCCCACAACCTATAACTCCAACTTTTAATGGTTCCATATTACACTCTCCATTTCCCCTTAAAGGAAGAAGTTTCACATTTTTTCATTAATTCCTCATAATATTTTTCTGAATCAATAGGTAGAGTAATCTCTTCATTGATAAAAGTGGACATAAGCATAGAGTTTATAAGTTCAAGAGCTTTTATTCCCTCCACTCCTGGAGCTATCAACTCAGCCTTTCCCTCAATAGTATCAATCCAGTTTTCAATAACTAGGGCATGTTCAACTCCCCAAGGTACTTCTCCAAGTTCTTCTTTTGTATAAATTTTTTCTTCAAATTGAGGAACATTTTTAGGGTCGCTAATATTTCCACCAGCTATTTTATTAAACTCATCTTCTGGCATAGTAAGTTTTTTATAATTAAGTTGGTCATTTTCTATTATAATTTTTCCTTTATTTCCAATCAGTTCCAATCTATTAGTTCCTGGAGCATCATGAGTAGATGTTACAAAAACTCCAGTAGCTCCATTAGGATATTCTACATAGGTAGTTACATCTGTTTCTACCTCTACATCTCTATTTCTTCCAAATTTACAATAAGCTTTTACTTTAGTTGGCATACCACATAGCCATTGCCATAAATCTATTTGATGAGGGGCTTGATTTATAAGGACACCTCCACCTTCACCAGCCCAAGTTGCTCTCCAACTTCCGTTGTCATAATATTTTTGAGGTCTATACCAGTTAGTTATTAACCAGTTCATTCTTTTTAGCTCTCCTATTCCATCAGCTTCAATAATCTCTTTAGCTTTTTTAAAGAAAGGATTAGTCCTTTGATTGAAAATCAGTCCAAAAATAGTATCTTTATTTTCTTCAGAAAGTTTGTTTAACTCTTTAATATTTTTAGTATAGACTCCAACTGGTTTTTCAACTAAGACATGTATTTTATGTTTGATAGCTTCCATTGCCATTAGAGGATGTAGATAGTGAGGAGTAGCTATAATAACTGCATCTATCTTTTTGGATGAAATCATTTTCATAAAATCTGAAAAAACTTCAACATTTTTTAAATTTTCCTTTGCCCATTTTTGTTTTTCAATATCAATATCACAAATAGCTACTAATTTTCCATTTTTTACTCTGGCATTTGGTATTGAAGGAGTTTCTGTAAATGATAAAGCATGAGTCTTTCCCATAAATCCTATTCCAACTATTCCTATTTTTAACATATATTTCCTCCTTAAAAATCTCTATTTAAAATATCTTGTAATCTTTGATAACTTTTTCTAAAAGCTTTTTCTCCATCCTTTAATTGCCCATCTCTATTTTCAATACTTTCTATCTCTAATGATTGTAAAGTGCTAAAATTTGTAAGATGTGGTTCTAGAGAGAGAAAGCCATCATAATTTTTTTCTTGTAGTTTTTTTAAAATTTCTTTGATTTCTCCATCTCCATCTCCAATCAATATATTGTTTGGAGAATAGAAATGAGCATCTTTTAAATGATAGTACTTAATATATGGCTCCAAAGTTTCTAAAGCTTTTAGAGGATTTTCTCCTACTTGTACAAAGTTAGCACTGTCATAAATTAGTTTAAACTGAGGATGATTTAAAGTTGTCGCTAATTTAAGACAAGACGATATATCATCTCCAAAAATATTTTTTTCATTTTCATGTAAAAGAGTAATATTTTTATTTTCTATATATTGTAAGTATTTTGAAAATTCCTCTATAACTTTTTTTTCATATTTTTCTTTCTCATTTCTTTCCATGAAGAAACTAAAAATTCTAATAAAATTGGTTTGGAAAATTTCACAAAGCTTAACGAGATGTTTAAATTTTTCAAAGTGTTCATTAAGATTTCCATCAGTAATTTTTATTTTTCCAATGGGAGAAGCTAGAGATGAAACTTTGATATTTTTTTTATCCAATATTCTTTTTATATGAATTGCTTCATCAAGAGTTATATCAGCAATATTTTTTTGATTGATACTTCTAAGTTCTACATAGTTCATTTTTAAATCTTTTGCTATTTCTAACTCTTTTTCAAAGCCTTTGTCAATTTCATCTATAAAACCAGTTATCTTCATTTTCTCTCCTTTTGTGTTTTAAAAAAGTTATTAATATCTAATATAAGTTCTTTTGATACGTTAATTATATAAAAAAATAAAAAATAAAAATATAGAAAAAAATGATAAAAAAATATTTTTTTTTGATATTTTTTTTAAATTATGCTAGTATAATATAAAAACTGGAGGTTGATATGAGAGAAAAATATAATATTTGTGAAGATTTAAGCTTTTTTTTAAACACTAATATTTCAATAGTTGACTGGACAGAGCTAGAAGTTTCTAAAAATATTATTTTTAATGTTCCAGATAGATATGAGCTAAATCAAAAGAATCTTGAAAAAATTAGAAAAAAGTTGGAAGATAATAATTTATTATGTATAATAGCAGAAAAAATAAAAATAGGTTATCTAAGTATAGCAGAGAAAAATAGAGAATTTTTTATAGTGATTGGTCCCTTTTTAATTGAAAAAATTGAAAATATACAAATTATTCAAGAGGTAAGAAAAAGGGATAAAGAGACTTATGAATTTTACAAAAATTTAAAAGAAACGAATATAAGTTCATATCAAATTTTGATAAATATAGTAGAGGGATTAATTAACAAAGAGTATAAAAGAAAAGATAAAAGTTCCTTTGAAGAATTGATTTTAGAAAAGAAAAAATACTCGAAAAGGTATAAGAAAAATAATAGAGAAGAGGTAAATTATAAATCTATTGCTCAAAGATATCTTTATGAGAATTTGATGTTAGATAATATAAAAAATGGGAACAGTGAAAAGGCACTATTTTATGATAAGAAACTATTAAATGAATTTGATATGGCTTCAAGAATGCCATTTAATCAGCTTAGAGCAAAGAAAAATGGAGCTTATATTGGTGCAGGAATGATTAGAAAGTTAGTTGAAGAGTTAAAAATACCTTTTGTGAAAATTCATCTTATCTCTTCAAAATATTTTTATAAGATAGAAAATTCTGAATCAATAGTAGAGGTTAATAGAGCTAGAGATGAGATGATAGAAGAGTATAGTAAAATCTGTTTAGAACAGAGAGAAAATATAGTACTAAAGGGAATAGTTAATAGAGCTCTTTTTTATATTGAGATAAATTTGGAAAAAGATATTAAAGTAAGTGATGTTGCAAATTATTGTGGTGTCTCTAATGAACACCTTTCAAGAGTATTTAAAGAGGATATTGGAATAAATTTGAAAAAATATATAGTTGGAGAAAAGGTAAAAACATCAATGAAATTTTTGAAAAATAAAAATTACAAAATAAGGGATATAGCAATAAAATTAGATTTTTCTTCAACAGAACTATATGTAAAAAATTTTAAAAATATTATGGGAGTTACTCCAGCAGAATATAGAAAAAATTTAAGGGTAGAGAGTAACATTGAAGTTTGAGTAGCAATATGATATAATTAAGAAAAAATATACCAGCAGAAAAAAGCTGGTATTTTTTATTTAATAATAAGAGGTAAACTATGAGAGATATATTGATTGAGAGTATAAAAACAAGTTTAATAGATAGAAATATGGAATCTATTCTATCTTATCAGCATAAGCTTATCTCCAATAGAGAAGAAAAAATAATAAGTTTAATAAGAAGAGAGCTGGAAAGTTGTGATGAATTTATAATCTCAGTAGCCTTTATAACTTTAGGTGGAGTTACAATGATACTTGAACAGTTGAAAGATTTGGAGCAAAGAGACGTAAAGGGAAAAATTTTAACAGGAGATTACTTAACTTTTACTCAACCTAAGGCACTTAAAAAACTTTTGGAGTTTAAAAATATAGAGTTGAAGATATTATCAGATGAAAAATTTCATGCTAAGGGGTATTTTTTTAGAAAGGGAGATATATGGACAATGATAGTGGGAAGCAGTAATCTTACTCAAACAGCTCTCACTATAAATTTTGAATGGAATTTGAAAATTAACTCTCTTAAAGATGGGAAGATAGCTCATGATATTTTAAATAATTTTTATGAGATTTATAATAAAACTCCTAGATTGGATAATGATTTTCTTGATGAGTATGAAAAAATATATATGCTTACAAAGGAGTACAATAAAAAAAGACAGAAAGAGATAAAAGAGTACAAGGAGATAACTCCTAATCTTATGCAAAGACAGGCTCTTGAAAATCTGAAAGTTTTGAAAAACTATGAAAAAAGAGGACTTCTTATTAGTGCAACAGGTACAGGAAAAACTTATCTCAGTGCCTTTGATGTAAAAAATTCAAATCCTCAAAAAGTGCTCTTTATAGCTCATAGAAAAACTATACTTCAAAAGTCAAAGGAAGCCTATGAAAATATTTTAAGAAATAAAAAAATAGTAATATATGGAGATGAGGAAGTAGAAGGAGCAGATGTTGTTTTTGCTATGATACAAACTTTGAGTAAAGAGAATCATCTGGCAAAATTTTCTCCAGATTATTTTGACTATATAGTAGTAGATGAAGTACATCATGGAGGAGCAAAGAGTTATCAGGCTGTTATCAATTATTTTACTCCTAAATTTTTATTGGGAATGACAGCTACTCCAGAGAGAGGAGATAATTTTGATATATATAAGTTATTTGATAATAATATAGCTTATGAAATTAGATTGCATGATGCTTTAAAAGAGGAGTTACTATGTCCTTTTCATTATTTTGGTATCTCTGATATAGAAGTAGATGGGGAATTAATAAATGAAAAGAGTGGAATAAAAAAACTCACAACATCTGAAAGGGTAAATCATATTTTAGAGAAAAGTAAATTTTATGGATATAGTGGAGAAAAGCTTCATGGACTTATTTTTGTATCTCGTGTAGAGGAAGCATTACTTCTTGAGGAACGATTTCAAGAGAGGGGGGTAAAATGTGTAGCTTTAGTTGGAGATGATAGTGATGAGAAAAGAGAAAAGACTATAACTGAACTTGAAAATGGAAAAATAGAGTATATTATAACTGTGGATATATTTAATGAGGGAGTAGATATCCCTTGTGTGAATCAAGTGATACTGCTACGTCCTACTGAGTCATCAATTGTATATATCCAACAACTAGGGAGAGGACTTAGAAAACATCCAGATAAGGAGTATGTAGTTATACTTGATTTTATTGGTAACTACGAGAAAAACTTTTTAATTCCTGTAGCTGTATCTCAAAATAGTAGCTATGATAAAGACTATATGAAAAGGTTTATAATGAATGGAACAGATATGATTCCAGGACAGAGTTCTATAATTTTTGAGGAGATAGTTAAGGAGAGAATTTTTGAAAATATTAATAAAACAAACTTTTCTACAAAGAAAAATATAGAAAAAGACTTTGTACTTCTTGAAAAACAACTTGGAAGAATACCTATGCTATATGATTTTTTTGAAAAGAATATGATAGAGCCAAGTATAATATTGAAATATAAGAAAACTTATGATGAGGTACTTAGAATTTTAAAACCTAGAGAGGAGTTTCCAGCTCTTAATGAAAGGGAGAGCAACTATCTAACTTTTTTATCTAGCTTTTTTACTCCAGCTAAAAGAGTGCATGAGATGATAATCTTAGAAAAATTATTGAGAGATGAAAAAATAAATACAACTGAGATAGAGAAAATTTTAAAAGAGAGATACTCTTTAAGTAATCAAAAGGAAAATATTGAAAATGCTATAAAGCATTTAGCAAAGGAGATATTTGTAAGCCTTTCAACAGCTAAGGAGTTTTTACCTATTATTGAAAGATATGGGGAGGATATAGTTTTAAGTAACGATTTCAGAAAAAGTTACAAAGAGAAAGAGTATTTTAAAAATCTAATAGATGATTTGATAAAATATAACTTGGCGTATGTGGAGAAAAACTATAAACAAATAGAAGAGGAGAGTATATTAAGATATAAGGAGTATAGTAAGCAGGAAGCATTTTGGTATCTCAATTTAGATTTTAATAATGGTTACCAAGTAAGTGGATACACTGTTTTTGAAGAACAGAGAAAAGTAATACTATTTATTACTTTGGATGATACACCACCTTTTACCCAATATGATAATAAGTTTTTTGATAATAGAAGATTTACTTGGTATTCAAAAAATCAAAGGTGTTTAAGTAGAAATGGTAAACTTACAGCAGAGGGAAAGATAGCAGAAAATTATTATACTTTAGAAGCCTTTATTAAGAAAAAGTCTGGAGAAAATTTTTACTACCTTGGACAAGTTAAAGAGGTATTAAATCCTAAGGAGATAATAAATTATAAAGGAAATCAAGTAGTAGAGTATGAGTTACTTTTGAAAGATGAGATAGAAAATAGATTATATGAATATTTATTAGGAAAATAAGGTAGAGTATATCTACCTTATTTTTTTATAGAGATATAGAGGGCGTCCAATATTTCCATAGTTAGTAAAACTAGTTATATATTTTATATTTTCTAAATAATCCAGATATTTTTTTATAGTAACATTGCTAATATCAGTTATTTGACAAATATCTTTTATTCCAAACTCTTCATTTGGAAGATTAGATATAATTTGAGTAACTTTTTCTAATGTTTTTGAATTCAATCCCTTTGGAAGATTTAAGCTAGAAGGAGTAGAATGAATATTATCAATAGAATCTTGCTTAACTTTAGATTTATTTAAGATTTCATCTCTAGTAAAAATTTTATCTATACTAATTTTTAATCTTTCAAAATCAAATGGTTTTATTAAGTAATCAATACAACCAAATGAGAAAGCTTTTTTTATATCTTCTCCTCCATTAGCAGAAGTTATCATAATAACATCAGTGGTATAACCTAATGTTCTTATTTTCTTCAAAATTTCTATTCCATTCTCTTCACCTAAAAATACATCTAAAATAATTAAATCAACTTTATGAGTAGTTAAAAAATCTAAAGTATCTTTTTCAGTAAAAGTTCTTCCAAGAACTTTTATATTTTGAAAACTAGAAAGATACTCTTCGTTAATCATAGCTACCATTGGGTCATCTTCAACAATTAGAACATTCTTCATTTTTCACCTCTATAATAAAAGTTTTTTTAGATTCATCTCTTTCTATTCTTATATTTCCATTATATAATTTTAATTTTTCTTGCACAAGATAGAGTCCAACACCACGATTTTTCCCCTTTGTAGAGAAACCATAATCAAATATTTTATTAAGAATATCATCAGGAATAGATTTTCCATTATCAGTAACAGATATAGAAAAAAAGCTTTTATTTTGTAATATTTGTATTTTTATAAATTTATTATCTATACTATAGTCTATAAAAGACTCTATAGAGTTTTCAATAAGATTTCCAATAATAGTACTTAGATCTTCAATAAAAAATTTTTTAGGTTTAAGCTCAAAGTTAGATTTTGAATCAAATATAAACTCTATTTTTCTTTCTTTACAAATAGCTTCTTTTCCTAAAAGTATAGCCTTTAAAAAAGGATTTTTAATTTGATTATATTTTTTAAAATCATACTCATTTAATTCTTGAGCCTCCAATATATATTTTTTAGCTAAATCTAATTTATTAATATTAATAAGTCCTAGAATTACATGAAGTCTATTCTTAAATTCATGTATGTTGGCTCTCATTCCCTCTACCAATTGATCAATACCTGTAATTTCTCTTGCATAAGAATCTACATCATCACGTGTTTCAAGTAGTAAAATATTTCCAAAATATTTTTCATCTTGGCAGATAGGAAGAATTTTTATATAGAATATATTATTATCTATTGTAATTTCTGTTCTAGTAATATTGTTCCCACCCAGTAAAGATAATGTGTGATTTAAAACTTTTTCAGGAGTAAGATATGGAAATTTTTTTAAGAATACTTGATTTACTCCTACAATTTGATTTTCTTTATTGAGAGCAATCAATCCAGATTCTAAATTATTTATAATAAGTTGTTCTTTGATATGAAGTTGAGTAATATCTTCAGGTTCTAAGCCAAATAAAGATTTTTTTACTCCTCCAGCAAAAAATATAGAAAGTATAAAAGCTATAGTTAGCGCTAATAAAAATAGTGAAGTAAAGATTATTATAGTAGAATTGTTAGAAGTTTTTATAAGGTTATCATATTTTCCAATCATTACAAAGCCAAGTACTTTGTTTTTCTCCTGTGATAAGATAGGTTCGAACCATCTAGTAGTAATACCTACAGAACCAAGCATAGTAGAAAAATATCCTTCATTTTTAAGAATTTTATCCCAGTTTACAGGATTAACAAATTTTTGACCAATTTGTTTTTTATCTAAGTGTGAATACTTTTTTCCAGTAATATCTGTTATTACTATAATATCTATATTTTGAAATAATGATATATATTTGTCTGTTTTTTTATCAATTTCAGGATTGATTATACCTGTGCTTACAGCTTGAAGAATGGTATCATCAGTTGCAACTAATTTAGATACTTCAACAAGGTTACTATTTATATTTTCTTTATTTGTAGTAAGTTTTATATTGATAAAAATTCCATAAGAGATAATAAGGGTAAAAAAGTTAATAAGTGTTACATATAAAATAAGTTTACTTTTAAAATTTAATTTATCCATATAACTATCTTAACATTTTTTTTATTTAAATACTATATATTAAAAGATAAATTAATGAACTTTTAATGAAAGAAATTTCATCTATAAAAAGGAAGAAAAAAATCAAAATACTTAAAAAAATTAAAAAAATATTTATAAAGTTAAAAAAATTGAAGTTATGGAGTAAAAAGAGTATTCTATGATATGAAAAAAGTAATTTTATGGAGGGATTTATGAATTTCGGTGAAATTTTAACAGGAATTTTAAAAAACAATAGTATAGTTGGAGCTATATCATCATCAGTTTTAATTATCTTATTTGGTTTCTATTTAAGAAGAAAAGGAGTATTTAAAGATGGAACAGCAAAGATTTTAACAGATGTAATTCTTTCAGCTTCATTACCAGCATTAGCTTTTAATGCCTTTATGCAAGATATTAACAAAACTAGTCTAATGCAAGGAATCAACTTATTAATATGGGGATTTGCTATTTATATTATCCTTATATTTATTACAAAACTTATTTATATAAAATACAACGGAGATAAAAAAGTAGTTTTAGAAATTTTAACAACTTTTGGTTCTACAACGTTCTTTGGTATTCCAATCATATCAGCAGTTTATGGGGCTACAGGAGTGATGTATGCTTCTATATTTAATATAGCTTACAGAGTATTCTTATATTCTTATGCTTATATTAAAATGTCTGGAATAAAAGCTGATAAAAATAATATTAAGCAAATGTTTTTAAACTCTATTGTACTTGCAACTTTTTTAGGAATGTTTATATGGGTATTTCAAGATTCTCTTCCACAAATAACAATAGGAGAAAAGAGTTATGCATTTTTAAGAATAGACAAAACAGCTTTCTGGTTATTTAAACCAATGACATATTTAGCTGCTCTTTCTTCTCCACTAGCTTGGTTAGCAATAGGAGCAAAACTAGCTGATATCTCATTAGTAGAAGCTATATCATCAAGGGATTCTTGGATATATAGTTTTATAAAAGTATTAGTAGTTCCTTTTATTAATTTGATAGCTTTATATATTTTAACTGTAACAAATATTTTGCCAATATCATTTGTAGGATTAGCTTCTGTAATTATAATGATGGCTACTCCAACAGCTACAGTAGCAGCAGCGTATGCTATTAAATTTGATAAAGAATCTGTACTTACATCAAACTGTTCACTACTTTCAACAATATTTAGTGTAATATGTATGCCTCTTTGGATAGTAGTATTAGAGATAATAAAATCTTTAAATATATATATGTAAGTTTTAGGAGGAGAATATGAAATTAATATGTTATGGAGTTAGAAAAGTAGAAAAACCTTTCTTTGAAAAATTAAATAAATTTGGTTATGATTTAACTTTAGTAGAAGAGTTAATGAATGACGAGAATGTGAATCTAATAGAAGGACATCAAGCTGTTATGCTTAGAGCTAACTGTCCAGCTAATAGAAAAAATTTAGAGAAAATGAAAAATTTTGGAGTAGAGTATTTACTTACTAGAACAGTAGGATATAATCATATAGACTTAGAAGCTGCATATGAGATGGGATTTAAGATGGCTAGAGTTCCAAGATATTCACCTAATGCTATAGCAGAATTAGCTATCACTTTTGCTATGAACCTAGTTAGAAAAGGGGCATATATGGTAGATAGAAGTAGAAATAAGAACTTTATCGTAGATGAGTATATGTTCAGTCCTGAGATTAGAAATCTTACTGTAGGAGTAATAGGAACAGGAAAGATAGGATTTACAGCAGCAAAACTTTTCAAAGGATTAGGAGCTAGAGTTATAGCTTATGACTTATATCCAAGTGAGGCTGCTAAAGAAGTAGTAGAGTATGTAACTATGGAAGAATTAAATAAAACTGCTGATATAATTACATTACACTGCCCATATATCAAAGGAGAAAACGATAATCTATTAGGAGAAGAATTTATCTCTAATTTAAAAGATGGAGCTATACTTATCAATACAGCAAGAGGAGAGCTTCAAGATGTAGAAGCTATAATAAAAGGATTAGAGAGTGGAAAAATTGGAGGATTTGCAACTGATGTATTCTCTAATGAAAAAGAATTCTTCTTTAAGGATATGGCTGGAAAAGAGATTGATAAAAATGTTGAGAAGTTAATCTCTTTATATCCAAGAGTTTTAATAACTCCACACATTGGTTCTTATACAGATGAAGCCTTAACAAATATGATAGAAATCTCTTATGAAAACTTAGATGAATTTTTAAGAACAGGAGATTGTCAAAATAAATTATAATAAATTTAGAATAAGATTATTATAGTGATGATTTATAAAATATAAAAATAAAAAGTCAAGAATAATTCACTTTGTTATCCTTGACTTTTGTTTCTTATAAATCTATTATCATAATATCTCTCAGAGCTTGAAGATTTTCAAGAGTAGGGGTATCAATTCTAACCTTATAAGTTACTCTATCATTATATCCCTTATCTAAATATTCAGCCCCACCACTGTTTAAAATAGATTCTACCTCTCCAATTCTTTCATAGGAAAAATCAATAAGATAGATTTTTCTCTCTACATACTCCTCTATCCCAGCTTCCTGTATAGCAAGTTTAGCTGTTTTAGCATAGTTTCTAACAAGACCACCAGCTCCTAGCTTTATTCCACCAAAATATCTAGTAGCTACAACAGCAAGATTTGTAACTTCCATATAGGTAATGATATCTCCCATTGGTTTACCAGCAGTACCACTAGGTTCTCCATCATCATCAGTTTTAAAGTACTCCTGTCCATTATCTACTACCTTATAAGCAGAACAGTTATGTGTAGCATCTGGGTGCTTATTTTTTATAGATTGTATAAACTCCTCAGCTTCTACCTTACTTCCAACAGGCTTTACATAGCCTATAAATTTTGATTTTCTCTCTTCAAATTCAATAACATACTCTCTAGCAACACTTTTCATAAATCTCTCCATTAAATTAATTTATCTAAAAAACTAAGAATAGCCATATAAACTGGAGCTATAAATTTATATAAAAATCCAGTCCAACTTAAAATCATAATTATAAAAATACCATATCTATCCATATGGAAGATACTATCTCTTAAATCATAACTACCTATTGAAGCTAGTACTCTTGAACCATCTAGTGGTGGTATTGGCATAATATTAAATACAGCAAGTAAAATATTCAAGCTAATCATATAGAGCACAGGCTCAAGTAGATGTAGAGGAGCTAATATCTCATAGAAATGTTTGAATAAAAACATACCAATGATAGCCAATAGGATATTTGATAGTACTCCAGCTATTGCTACTAAAAATTCTCCCAATCTTCCATATTTTAGTCTGTAATAATTAATAGGTACAGGTTTTGCCCAACCAAAGACAAAGGAAGAACCAGATAAAATTAGAAGTATAGGAAAAATTGTTCCCAATGGATCTAGATGATGTAGAGGATTTAAACTTAATCTTCCATAATTTTTAGCAGTATTATCTCCACAGATATAGGCCATAACTCCGTGAGAAATCTCGTGTACAAGCAGAGAAAATAGAAGTATAGCTATATTGATAAAGATAGAGGGATTGAAAAGTATATTTTTACCAAAGCTTAATAAAATATATGCAATAATCACTCCAAGTATAATTTTTGTAGAGGTAGGCATACCTCTATTGAGATATTTTAGTTCGTTTATAAATCTTTTCATCTTTTTTGTAATCCTTTCTAAATTTTAAGATAAATATTCCTGCTATAAGAAAAATATAGAAAATAGTTATAAGCTTACTCTCATTTTTATATTTTATACTCATAAAAGGAACAGTATTAAAAAAGTCTACCAATATAAAAAATAGTTTAAAAACTATATTTAATATTGGGGTAATTAAAAATCCTAATGAAAAATTTTCTAAAAGAAGTCCAATAAATCCAAGAGATATAAATAGACTTCCCACTGGAACTACTATCATATTGGTAATAAAAGATAGAAGTTGTATAACACCAAACTCCTGAATAAGTAGAGGTGTAAGAAAAAATTGAATGCTTAGTGTAAGTAAAATTCCATCTACTATCTTAGACTTCCCTTTATATATTTTAGTTTTAATATAGGGAAAAATTCCTGCTATAACAAATACAGCTCCATAGGATAGTTGAAACGATATACTGTTAATAGAGGCAGGATTTATAATAAGTGAGAGAACATAGCTTACAGTGAGAGTTTTTAATAACTCTGTATTCTCATCTAAAATTTTTCCAAGAAGATAGATAGCTCCCATAATATATGCTCTATTTAGTGAAGGAGAATGTTCTATCCCAAGATAGTATAGGGTCAAGGTAATTAATAAAAATATATTCCTTTCCCTTTTTTTCAAAGGTAACTTTGTAGGAAGGAGAAAAGAGATAATTGAGATAACCAGCCCTATATGAAAACCAGAAAGAGCCATAAGATGTGAAATTCCTATATAGTTAAATTTTTCTCTCATCTCCTGTGTAAGCCTATATCCCTTTCCTAAAATAACTGCTTCATAGATTCTTTTCATATCATAATCAGAATTTCTTAAAAGAGTTTCACTTTTCTTTTGAAAATATCTGTGGATATTATTTTGAGGCAGAGAGGTAATCTTTTCCACTTGGATATCTAAGTATTCATTTCCATACTTTTTATTAATCTCCTTTATCTCTCCAATCACTTCATATTTGCCATTGGATTTATTGGAAAGATATAGATATGAATTGTTTAATGGATATCTATTATCTATCTTTTCAATCTTCCCACGCCCTTCATAGAGTGAAATTTGAAAAGTTTTTATATCTCCTATACTATTTGAGGAATTAAACAAAAAGAAAGTTTTAATTAAAAATAGAATAGGAAGTAATAAAAGAAAAATATTTTTTTCTCTGTTAAAGATAAAAATACCTAAAACTAAAATTAAACTGAAAAATATTCCAAGCTCTAAAGAGAATAATTTTAGTGCTCCTAAGATGATACTAATCTCTAAAGCTATAAGATAGATTACTTCCACAGATCTCTCCCTTTGTCCTCAATATACTATATTTTACTATATAATATACTTTTAATCTACTAGATATTTTATAAGTACAACATAAATATTATATGAAAGTAAACTAATAATATCTAGTTTCGTTTTTTAAAATCGATTTGTACACCTGTAATTTTATTATTGAGAGTAAACATATGGCTAAAAAATACCCTCTATAAGCTTGTAAAAAGCTCATAGAGGGTATGGTTTCTAATATAGAATTTATGCTGGTTCTAGAGTAGCAAAAAACAGATATTTTTCACTATTTTGTATAATTGCAACATAAATATCAGTATAGTGAAAAAAATTACTCTTCATATCTATAATAAAAGAAGAAAGATATTATAAAAGATATAGCTGAAACTAAAGAAGTGAGGTATATACCAGATTTTTCTACTCCCTTAGGTGCTGTGGTAATAGCAGAAAGGATATCTCCATTTCCAGCTACTAATATAATTGGAAGTATAAGTATAGATATCATAAAAGCCATCTTTAAGAAAAATCCCTGTATACCAAAACAAACTCCCTCTATTCTATTTCCATTCTCTTCACTTATCTTGCTACCTATTTCACTGAGCATAGCTGGTGGGAAGATAAAAGCTGAACCAGCAACAGGTATACCAATTAAAGCAAAAAGTGGATATCCCATAGAAACTGGAATGATTTTTCCTAATTGGAATAGGCAGAGAGTGAAAAATGTAAGCATAGCTAGACAAGCTAACATAATTTTTCTATAGCCATATTTTTTAGAAAGCTTATTTGTTGGATAGAAAAATAGAGCTGACATTCCAAAGAGAAGAGCTGATGCAATAGTGATAGCTCCTTTTCCCATTCCCATAATATCCTCTATAAAGTAGTTCATTATAGCTCTTAGATTATTAAAACCTATAAAGAAAAATAGAAGTCCAAAAAGATAGTTGATAAAAGCTTTATTTTTAAAAACTATCTTCATAGTATCTCTAAAATTAGCTTGAGAAGTTTTACCAAGTGAGTATTTTTTCTCAGGAACTAAAAATACAGTGATAAGTCCACCAATAATAACTAACACACATAGAGAGATAACCATACCTCTTACACCTACAAGGGTATCTCCCTTACCTATCATTCCTATTAATGCTCCAGGAATAATCATAGCGATAGCTGTATAGACTAATCTAAAAACTGATTGCCAAGTGGAAAGATTTAATCTCTCTTCAGTTGTCTGTCCTATCTCTGGAATAAGAGAGTTATAAGGTGCTCCTACTATTGTATAAAAAGTAAAGAACATAGAACCAACTATAGCTAGATAGATAAAAGCTAATTTTTCATTATTCATAGGTGGATAGAAAAAAGCAATAGTAAATAGTGCTAATGGAATAATTCCCACAGCTATAAAAGGAATACGCCTACCCCATCTTGTATTTACTTTATCAGATAAAAATCCTACCACTGGGTCTGTTACCATATCTACAAATCTTGAAATAACTAGAGCTAGTGAGATAAGAAGTGGAGCCATTACAGGCTTTAGTCCTGAACTCTCTGGTGGTAGATAGAAATATAGTATCCATTGAGCAAATATCTGGTCAACAATGGCATAGCTTACCCCTAATCCATAAAAAATCTGTATACTTGTAGGTAATCTTTTACTCATTAGTTTCCTCCTTTAAAATTATTGGGGACTTATAGTCCTTGTAATTATTTATAAGTCTATATATTTTTGAGCTTTCCTCATTAAACTCTATTAGAGAGCAAACTTCTGGAGAAAAAATCTCATTCATTTTTTTGTAAGAGGTGATAATCTTACTGTTTTCAAATTTCTTTAGATAGTTTAAATACTCTCTTCCTTTAGAATTAAATCCTAGTACTCTCACATAGGGAATAGATTTTTTTACATCTTCAGTGATAGAGTTAGTAAGTCCTAAAAGTGTATGAGTGAGTACCCTCTGCACTCTTCCCATAGTGTATCTCCTATTGCTAATAGCTTGGAAAAAATCTTTATAGTCAGAAAATTTTACAGCTCCTTCATAGAGCCTATTTTCAAAACCAATCTCCATATCCTGTATATCAGATAGTTTTTTAGAGTTTTTAATTAACTCATATCTAATAAGAGGATAAAAATTTTCCATATATGTAAAGTTATCATAATCTTTTAAAATCTCATAACTTTCTTTTGTAACAATATTTTTAATCTCTTCATTTTTTTTAAGATGCTCTCTAATCTTTGTGGCGCTTGCAAAATCTCCTACAATATTTGTATCGTGATACCCTACCTTTTCTCTTTTTAGAGTCATAGGTGTTATGGAACTTTTCCAATATCTGATAGCTTTGATGTATTCAAGTCCTAAGATATCGTTGGAGTTGAGCTCACTCTCTCCTAAAATCTCTTTCATAGTTAGACTATGTGCAGTGGGATATGAGTGTCCCTCTTTTAATCTCTCTTTTAATTTTATTTTAAACTCATCACTTTCTTGAAGTGTAGATATTCTTTTTAACTCTTCAATCTTTCCACTCTCTGAACCAAATACCATAGAGTTACATCTTAATTCTTCTAAAATTCCAACAGCTCCTTTAGCAAAAATCTCTGCACTTTGTGAAGAATAAAAAATAGGTAACTCTACTATTATATCAACTCCATTAGCTAAAGCCATCTTAGCCTTTGTCCACCTATCAACTATTGAAGGTTCTCCCCTTTGAACAAAATCTCCACTCATAACAGCTATGATGATAGAGTCAGGATTCAGTTCTTTAGCTTTTTGTAGATGATATCTGTGTCCATTGTGAAAAGGATTGTATTCCACTACTATTCCTGTGGCTTTCATCTTCTCTCCTTTCTTTGATTTTATTTTCATATTATATCATATTTTATTTAGAAATTTATATAAAAATAAGGAGAGGGCAAACCTCTCCTTAAATTATTTTACTAAGTTTCTAATCCATTTACCAGAGATTAATCTAGGTAGAGTAGCTATCATTTTAAAAGGTTCTTCCATACAAACAAAGAAATAAACAGTTGTGATAGGATATTTAAAATATGTAGCTCCTAAGAAAGATAGAGGTACTCCTATTCCCCATACAGCTATTAACTCAACAATAATAGCATACAATACATCTCCACCACCACGTAATACTCCAAGTATTTGTACAGCTCCAAAAAATCTAATAGGAACAAACACTGACATTATTTTAAGAACAGTTATAACATTAGCTTTTGTTTCTGGAGTAATCTTAAATAAAAGAACAATAAATGGAGATAGAAGATAGAAAAATATTCCAACAATAATTCCAAGGAAAACTCCAAAGATATTTATCTTAATAGCAGCTTCCTTAGCTTCACTCTCTTTTCCAGCTCCAATTTTATTTCCTATAACTATACTAGTGGCAATAGCAATACCAATAGCAAAGATATTAAAAGTATTGTTGATAGTATTGGCTATCTGCATAGTAGCAGTGGCATTAGTTCCAAGTTTAGAGTAAGCTATAAAATATACAGTAATTCCTCCTATCCACATTACATCATTAAATACAACAGGAGTAGCAGTTTTAATAAATTTATTGATTAAATCTCTTGTAAAAGTAAACATCTCACTAACTTTACCAGCTATAATATTTTTATCTCTGATATATATAGTGTGTAGTATGAAGCTCATCTCCATAAGTCTAGCCACAGTAGTCCCAAGGGCAGCACCTGTTACTCCAAGAGCTGGGACACCAAGTTTTCCAAAGATAAAGATATAGTTTAAAATTCCATTGAAAATTAGTCCAATCAAACTAGCATACATAGGTATTTTTGTATAACCAGCACTTCTTAGAGCCATAGCAAAAGAGAGAGATATACTTGTAAAAATATAACTAGGTGCCACAGCAGCTAGATAATCTTTTCCTAAATCAGAAACAATTTTTTCTTGAGTAAATATTCTCATAATATTTTCAGCAAAGAAGACTCCACCTATAACAAATAAGATAGCTGTAATAAGGGAGAAAAGAAGAGATATTCCCATAAATTTATAGATACTTTTTATATCTTTTTTACCCCAATATTGAGCCATAAAGATTCCAGCTCCCATAACTATACCATTGGTAGCATTGTAGTAAAGCATATAATATTGGTTGGCTATCCCTGTTGAAGCAATAGCATTTTCTCCAAGACTACCTATCATCAAGTTATCAAGTAAGTTTAATGATGCTCCAATAAGGTTTTGTAAAATAATTGGAATAGCTAAGATTAAAAGATTTTTAAAAAATTCTCTGTCTTTCTTAAAATTAATTAACATAAATCCTCCTACAAAAAAATAAAAGCAGGTGGGTTATCAGCCGCCCATCTGCTTTTTTATATATTTTATTCCTTTGTTATTATACTATTTTATTCTTTTTCTGTCAATTTTGATTATTTTAATAATTCTTTTCCTTTATTTACATATTCATTCATAATATCTCTAGGAACCATATTTCCACCGGTTGCCCAAGCTATATGAATGATATTTTCTTTTTTGATATTGTGGGCTTTCAAATAACTCTCTCCAACCTTATCTTTTTCAATGAGCTCTATTCCCTTTACTCCAGCTAAAGCACTAGGCTCAAGATAAATATTTTCTAAATCTGCCATTTGAGCTAGATATATATACATTTGCTCATCGCTTAAAGTATAAGAACCAGATACAATATTTTCTACACATCTACCTACAAAACTAGATGCTCTACCTACGGCAAGTCCATCAGCAGCAGTTTTATTATCTATTCCAAAATCTTGTACACAAATTTTATCGTGTAGTTTAGTAGCAAGTCCAAGAGTCATACAAGGAGAGTGAGTTGGCTCAGCAAAAAAGCAGTGAACACTATCTCCAAAAATAGATTTTAGACCAAACATAACTCCACCAGGTCCTCCCCCTACTCCGCAAGGAAGATAAACAAATAGAGGATTTTCCTTAGTGATTACTATATTTTTTTCCTCTAGCTGTTTTTTTAGACGAAGAGCAGCTACTGTATAACCTAAGAAAAGAGTTTTAGAATTTTCATCATCTATAAAATGACAATTTTTATCAAGACTAGCTTGTTTACGTCCCTCTTCAACAGCCTTGCTATAATCCTCTTTATATTCAATAACATTGACACCTTTACTTCTGAGCATATCTTTTTTCCATTGTCTAGCATCCACTGACATATGAACTGTTACTTTAAATCCTAGCTTAGCTCCCATTATTCCAATAGATAATCCAAGATTTCCAGTAGAACCAACTGCTATTGAGTATTGAGAAAAAATCTTTCTAAAATCTTCACTATCTAAAATTTCGTAGTTATCTGTAATCTTTAATTTTCCACTTTTGATAGCTACATCTTCAGCAAATTTTAGTACTTCATAGATTCCCCCTCTAGCTTTTATTGAACCAGAGATAGGAAGATGACTATCACATTTTAAATATACTTCTCCCTCTACATCTAAAAGATTTTTCATCTTATCAATTTTTACTAAAGGAGATTCAATTATTCCCTTACTTATTTTTGTTTCTGGAAAAACTTTTTCTATATATGAGGAAAATCTCTCAAGTCTTTCACTAGCATCAACTATCTCATCAAAAGAGATTACAGATTTTTTTAATACCTCTTCTGTTGATAGAAGATTTTCATTTAACCAAAATACATCTTCTAAGTTACACATTTTTTTAATTATTGGAAACTTTTCTTTCCACTCTTTTATCTCTTTACCTAATACCATCATCATACCTACTTAATTATAAATTAATTTTATTAATTATATATTAATTCAAAATTACTAAAATGTCAATACTAAAAATAATTTAAGAATTAAAAACTAGGTGGATTGATAGCAAAGATAACTTTTACTTCATCTTTCTCTTCATTTATCCATCTATGTTCAGTAAGGGCAGGAATTCTAATACTATCTCCCTCATTTAAAATATATTCTCTACTTCCAATTGCTATTTTAACTTTCCCTTTTAAGATAAAAGCTACCTCTTCTCCCGAATGACTCTGTCCTATCTCTTCAGTGAAAGAGTAACTAGGGATATTCATCATACAAAATTCAATACTTCCTTTAGTATCAGGAGTTAAGAGCTCATATCTCACTTCATTATTTTCTGGAAGTCCAATAGATTTTCTACTATTAGCTCTGACTACTAACTCTTCATTATTTTCCTCTTTAAAAAACATAAATAGAGGGACATCTAAAGCTTTTGATATAGCTCTAAGAGTAGCAATAGATGGATTAACTAAATCTCTTTCTATCTGACTTAACATAGAAGATGTCATTCCAATTTTTTCAGATAACTCCTTTATTGTAAATTTTTTATTTAATCTATAATTTTGAATTTTTTTTCCTAAACCTAAATCTAAGATATCGTTCTTCATAAAATTTCCTTTCAATAAATATTTTAATTTTATTATATCATCTTTGAAAAAAAATACAAAAAATAAAAATAGCAGAATTTTCATCTGCTATTTTTACTCTATATAAAATATTTTGGGGAAAGATTTATTATGTATTAATGATACCATATGATTATGGCAAAAATATTACAAAAAAATATTATTTGAAAAATATGAAAAAATATAGTACTATATACAAAGTTTTACAATTTAATTTATTTTTTACGTTGAATAATTATAAAATTTCCTAATTCCTCAATTTCTTTATTAGTCACATTAACTCTGCTCTTCTTAGTAATTCCTTAAGTCAACCAACTCAGCTATTTTAGATTTTTTATTGTTCTTTATAAAGTTCTAACCACACGAAAACCAAAGAAGTCATATTTCATCGTAGCCTTAGCATAACCACGATAGACAATATTACAATCCCACTCATCGCTGTAGCAATTACCACCTTTTAATGTTCTAGTTATTACACAAGAATCATAACTATAAGGTCTTTTATTTGATACATATATGGTATGTGGAGTGTCAGAACATCGCTCATATACCTTTCCAGTGCAATCATATATTCCAAGTTCATTTGTTTTTTACTTCCTACACCATGGGTTTCACCTCTAGCATTGTAAATACACCATGTAACTTCATCTAGATTATTACTTGCTGCAAACTGAGTATTAAATGTTCCATTTAGAATAGTTGTCTCTCCACCTCTTGCAAACCATTCCCATTCAGCTACTGTTGGAAGTCTATATTCCTCTGTTTTTTTAAAATCAGCACGATTTGGGCGAACACTATTTGTTCCTAATTGATTTATTTTTAATTCATCATCTGTTAAGCCATACATTGGCTCTCTAATCTACACTTCACACTAAGTTTATTATAATATTCTAAAGCTTCCCACCAAGAAATTCTATCTACTGGATTTCTTCCACCTACAAAGTTACTTGGGTTATTTCTCATCAACTTTACCCACATATCCTGAGTTACTGGATATTTTAATACCTTTAAGTCTGAAACCACTCTCTTTCTATTGAAAAATGAAGGTATATATTTTCCAACTTGAACAAATACCATATTCTTATTTTCAGGCTCTTTACCTTCTTTCTTCTTAGCACCTATTTTTTCAAATGATAGATTTTCTCCTAACCTTAACCTTTTTAATTCTTTCATAAATAAAAAAACACGATTTGTGATAGTTTTAATTTGGGGTAATTTAATTTTAAGCTTATTTTTCTCCATAAAAAATTTTGGAAATTGCATAGTAAGTGTCCCCCCTTTTTTGTTATATTATAAACTAAACTGTACTCTATCAAATACTCAATTTAATTATTAACATTTTTTCTTTTTTATTCATTGAGTTTTCTATATTCTACGGAATTTTTAATATGTTTTCTCTTCTTTTTTATTCTAGAAGAGATTTTTAATTCTTTAAATTTCAAAACAAGAAACTTTTTTTAACAAAATAGAAATTATTAGCATTTAACTTCTTATTCTTGAACTCTATACATTCAATCTGGTAGCATTACACGATAATCAAGACTTGAAAATGACGTAAAATAGATAATTTTATCCTTTTATAAATAAGAAATTTTTGTTTGATACTATTTCTTCAACTTTAAAACTCCTTCTTTGAAATAAACATCCCATGTTCATAAATTTCTATAACTTTAACTTTTCCATTTTCATAATATTTTTTCATCTCGCCATGATATAATCCTTGCTCATCATGAAAAGATTCTGTTCGAATATTTCCATTTTCATAGTAAGTTATTCTTCTTCCATTTCTTAACGATCCATTTTTATAAAAAATCTTCTCTGCTACATTTCCATTTTCATAATAATTAATATCTTCTCCTTCTAAAGTCCCATCTTTATAAAAACATTTTCGCTGAATTTTTCCATTTTTATAATAGTAAACACTCTTTCCATTAAGAACTCCTTTTTTAAATTGTTCTATTCCTAATATTTCTCCAGTTTGATAATATAGTTTAGCTTCACCTTCATACTTCCATTCATCATTATCTAAAAACCTCACTTCTACATATAAAGCTCCATCTCGATAGTATGTTTTTTTTATTTTATTTTTATAGTCTATGAATACTTGTGGCTGTCCATCCTCATAATAGTATTTTGCTTCATTTATAGGAATACCATTTTCATAAATACTTTCACTTTGAATTTGTCCGCCCCTATAATAAGTCGTTCTATTTCCATAAAGTTTTCCATTTTTATAACTTTCTTTCATTTGTATTTCTTTTGGATAATAATATGCGATAGAAACTCCATCTTTTTTTCCATTTTTAACATTAATTTCAAATGAAACACCATCATTCTCAAAATCTTTAACTATTTTTCCAGTAAAAGGCTTATTTTCTCCTTTTTTATATAAAATTCTCTCTATTCCCCCTTCTAAAATTTTGGTAATTTCAATTCTCTCTTCAATCTCATCTATTTTAATTACTCTTTCTCTACATGAAATTAAATTTATCATAATTAAAATTAACAAAATTAATTTTTTCTTCATAGTTCTCCTTTAATCGCTTATTCCATAAAAATATCTTTTTTTGCTTATTTTTCTTCTTTTAGAGTTTATGTATATTCCAAATTCTGTTAATCTATCATCTGCATCATAATCCCAATAACATATTGGAAACCCATGTATATAATATATTTTTGAATAAATTTGACCAACATAATTAAATATCCACATTCCATTTTTTTTATTTTTTCTATAATATCCTTTTTCAATTATTTGAGTCGAAGAATCTAACGAAACAGGATAATTTGTATCATATATCTCTGTATATCCATTTTTAAAAATATCTGAATTTACATTTTTTAAATTTAAATCAGATACAGTGCCATAAAAAATCTCTTTTATATAAAAATAATCACATTCTTTTGGATGCCTTTCCATTAAAACATAACACCATTTTTTTGTTTTATTGTTATAGAGAATATATAATCTAGTACTTAAACTTTCATAGAGAAGCTGTCCTTTTGAAACATCTAATTCTTGAAATTCTGTTATGTATCTCTCTTTTAATTTTCCATTTTTGTCTTTTTGCCAATTTCGTATCTGTTTAAAATCATCATAATTTTCTACAACTTTTTCGCGATTTCCATTGCTTGAATATGTATACAATATTTTTTTAGACAAAATGCCATTTCTGTAAATATATTCTTTTTGAACTCTTGAAGTATTTAAATCATAAAATATATCTTGTGATATTTTAGGCTCAAAACTTTGTATAATACTTTCCCTTAATATTTTATTATCTTTATATTCTACTTTTCTAATAACTCCATCTCCTGAGCTTCCATAATTTTTATAATAAGCAATACCAGTTATAGGATAGTAATTCTTCCCAAGTTCTCCTTCACAATAAGAAAACAACGAATAAATATTCCTTGTACCTGAATAATAAAAAACATAATAATTTTTACTATTATCAGTATAAACTAATTCATTACCGAAGTTAGCACATAAAAATTTTAAATTTTCACTTAATAAATTTTTCTCAAATTCCTTTTTAATACTATATAAAAACTCTCTTGTATCCAATTCGACAAAAGGTAATTTGTCATTTAAATATTTTTTTAACTTATCAGTTGAAAAATTTTTATCAGTTGAAAATAATTCTTTTATTTCTTGATTTTGTTCCTCATTTAAGAAGTCATAAAATTTATTATCTTCAGAGGAATAATAATATATTTTTATATAATTTTTCCCATTTTTTTTAAAAACTAGACATATTTCTTCATTATCGTCAAAATTCAAATCAACAGTAAATATATCTATAATTGAATAATTTTTTGAAATATTATCTACTAAAATATTGATTTTTTCTTCATAGTAATCATAGTATATTACATCAGAATCATCATTCCATACTTCTTCTCTCCTTTCTATTCCTTCGATATATATTTTAGTTTCGTTACTCTTTTTAGTTGTCTTTATCTTCCCAATTATTGTGGAATAATTAGTGGGTGATTCTAATTTTATCTCTTTGCTAAAACAAAGATTTATTAATAATAAAAATATAAAAATAATCTTAAACATTTTAGTTTTTTTATTATTCTTTCTAGTATTCTTTTTTTTTAATTCCCCATTTTTATATTTTGACTTTTCTATAATCTCTCCATTTTTAGAATAAATAATTCTTTCACCATGAAGAACTCCATTTTTATAGTTTTCTTCTATATTGTAATTCCCCACTTTCATAATACCACTTGAATATTCCCTCATAATTATAATATTTTTGATATCCTTCGCTTCGCAATTTTCCATTTTTATAATATGTTTTGCTAATACCAATTGGTTTTCCATATTGCCAAAAACTATCTTCATATAAATCTCCATCAGTATCATATACCTTTCTACTTCCATGAATTCTTCCACAGTCATCAAATTCCTCTTCTATACTTCCAGCATCATAATAATATTTGATTTTTTTAGTATAAATGACCTCTTTATCATAAAATTTCCCATTTTTCTTAACTAAAAATTTCTGTGAATATATATCATAAATAATCTCATTATTATTCAAAGTGCTATTTTTTATTTCCACAATAAATTCTCCATTTTTTGAAAAATATTGAGTAATTTCTTCTCCTGTTTCTTTATTAAATCTTTCTTTTCTGAAAGTAACTCCATTAGAGTAAAATATTTCCTTTATTACATAATTATTTGTATTTTTTTCCATAAATTCCTCGCTTATTATTATTTATAATTAACTATTTTACTCCTTTAATGCTTTATGCCTTTCTTCGGTTGAAATATATATGTATATAATATTTTTATTGGTATAATATATCTTCACATAAATTTTTTCTTTCTCATAATCATAATAGCAATCATTATAAAGAGTATTTTTTTATAATTATATCATAAAAAAATTTTTTATTTAAATTGTAGTTTTCCATGTCATAAATAATTTTCTCTACTTTTCTTCTAGCTTAATTTCAATAAAAAAATTTACTGATGCAACAAAAACAGCAATTTTGGAGGGCTACAAGTTTATTCATATAAATACAGTCGCTCCATTTGGAACATTTAGAACAAAAATTAGAAATGGGATTACATCAGAAAAACATGGAATAACCTTGTTAAGGACTATTGCGATGTAATTTGTCGAAAGAAAGCTCTTGAACTCATCTAAATAAATATCATTAAATATTCATACAAAACCGAGAAAAAGGGGTATAATTATACCCCTTAAGTTATAGATATTAATTCAGTCTTTTTTACTATCAAACTCAATTTATTCAATAATTTTTTTTAAATTATCTTTGATAACAATAGCTTGAGAATTATTAATAGGACACATTTCTATGTTTGAAAATTCTTCTAAAATCTGAGTTGTGACTTTTTCAAACGGTGCAGTAAGATAATGTGGAAGAACATAAAAATCAATTAGATTTAAACCTAAATAATTATCTTGTGAATAATCTTCTGGAATTTTGTCCATTCTTTCGATATAAGTGATTGTAGGAGCACATATAATAGCTCCTGCTGATTCACCTATAAATAATTTACCATCTTCTATTTGTTCTTTCAAAAGTTTATCTACTCCAGTTTTTCTTAATTGATCAATTAGAAAAAAAGAATTTCCTCCTGTGAAATAAATAATATCTACATCTTTAAATATAGCTTTTATATCTGAGAATTTCTCTTTAGAAATTTCAGTTTCTATCAATTTAGCCCCTAATTTTTTAAATAGTTTACGAGCAGAGCCCACATACCCTATATATCCCTCATTAATTGACGCCGTAGGGATAAAAGCTACTGTTTTATCATTGATTTCATCTTTGATTAATTCTCCCACTTTTGAAAAATGTGAGCATAAAAACAAATTACTCATAATAACCTCCTCAATAAATACACCTCTTAATAATTTTGCTTAACATAAAATCTAATCTTTATAATAACATATTATTTAAAAAAATTAATAAATTCTAGTTTTATTAGCTGTAATATTTTGATTCAACTTAATTAAAAAATTAACTAAATCACTCTATTATTTGTTCTTTTTTTATGATAAAATTAAATAAAAAAATGCTTTGTAAATCCAATTATTTTAGGAGGAGAGATGTTTAAATATTTTAAACCTTATATCCCAAGAGGAATAATAGCAGCCCTCTTTAAGATGGGAGAGTCCTTTGCAGATTTGACACTTCCACTTATAATGGCTAAGGTAATAGATATTGGGGTTTCTAATAAAGATTTTGAATATATTCTTTCTATGGGAGGAAAGATGATTTTAGTAGCTGGAGCTGGATATCTTTCAGCTATTTTGTCTAATTATTTTTCATCTAGAACCTCTCAAGAGTTTGGAGCAAATTTAAGAGAAAGTATATTTACAAAGATTCAGCATTTTACATTTAACCAACTGAATAAATTTTCACAAGCCTCTTTGATAACGAGAATAACCAAAGATGTAGACCAAGTTACTAATATGTTTTTGATGTGTATAAGAATGGTGTTGAGAGGGCTTACTACAGGAGTAGGAGCAGTAATTATGGCTATAATTATCAATCCAACACTCTCTATTATTTTTATAATAATAACACCGCTTATAATCTATTCAACTCTTTACTATATGAAAAAATCTTTTGGGCTTTTTGATTTGGTACAAAAAAAATTAGATAATTTGACATTGATACTTAGAGAAAATCTATCAGGAATTAGAGTAGTGAGAGCTCTTTCTAAAGAAAAGATAGAAGAGAGTAGATTTGACAAAAAAAATGATGAATTGAAAGAACAAAGTATAAAAGCTGAGAGTCTTATGATAAGTAAGCTTCCTTTTATAACATTGATTATGAATTTAGGTGTAGTAGCAGTGCTTTGGTTTGGTGGAATAAATGTACACTATGGAAATATGCACTTAGGAGAGATAGTTGCCTTTATCAATTATCTCAATATGATACTATTTGCAATGAATGCTCTTTCATTTTTATTTACTCTTTATAGTAAAACTAGTATCTCATATAAAAGAATAAAGGAGATAGTAGGAGAAAATATAGAGGTAGTAGAGCAGGAGGAATTTGAGAAAAATCTCTCAGATAATATTTTAGAATTTAATCATGTGTATTTTTCCTATGATAAAAGCGATAGATATGTACTAGAGGATATAGATTTTAAAATTAAAAGAGGTGAGAGTATAGGAGTAATAGGTGGAATTGGTTCTGGAAAATCTACACTGGTTTCTCTTATCCCAAGATTTTTTGATGTGGTAAAGGGAGAGATAAAAATTGATGGAGTAAATATTAAGAGATATCAAGAGAGTGAACTAAGAGGAAAGATTGGACTAGTTTTGCAAAAAGCTTTTCTTTTTTCTCAAAGTATAAGAGAGAATATAATGTGGGGTAATCAATATGCTACTCAAGAAGATATAGAGTTAGTAGCACATATCTCACAAGGAAAAGAGTTTATAGAAAAATTTCCAGAAAAATATGAAACGGAATTGATTAAGGGTGGAAACAATCTTTCTGGAGGACAAAAACAGAGAGTTTCCATTGCAAGAACACTACTAAAACAACCAGAGATACTTATTTTTGATGATAGCTTTAGTGCTCTAGATTTTATTACTGAGCATAAGCTAAAAGAGGAATTAAAAACCTATATGAAAACAGTTACAACTATAACTATATCTCCTAAAATATCCTCTCTTATTAAGATGGATAGAATAATAGTGATGGATAATGGAAAGATAGCAGGATTCGATACCCATGAAAATCTTATAAAAAATTGTAGTGTATATAGAGAGATTTGTGAATCACAAGAGATATGTACAACAGAGGTGTGTAACTATGAATAAGAGTATATTAAAGAAATTGACTCCATATCTTTACCAGTATAGATATAAATTTTTATTTTTAATATTCTTAGCCATAATAGGAAATATTTTGACTTTGATAGGACCATATCTAGTGGGGAAAGCTGTCAATGTTATCCATATAGATATGAGCAAGGAAAACTTTATATATTTAGCTGGGATATCAGTGGCTTTACTTTTTACATATATCTCTGGAGCATTTCTCTCTTTAATACAGAATATCAAAATGAATAAGATATCTCAAGAGATAGTAAATGTGATGAGAAAAAATGCCTTTAATAAGATACATAAGTTTCCACTTAAAGTATTTAATAGTATGGCACAGGGAAATATTTTAACTATTCTTATAAATGATATAGATAATATCAGTAGTTCTTTATCTCAAATAGGAACAAGAATAGTAGTAAATATCTTAACTATATCTACAGCTCTAGGAATTATGATATACATAAGTCCATCTCTTACAATAATACAACTAGCTCTTGTATCTGTTACTGGATTATTTTTAAAAGGGATAACTAAGAAAAGCAAGGAGAAAAGAAGAGTTCAACAGAGATATTTAGGGAAATTAAATAGTTATGTAGATGAGATACTCACAGGACAAGCAGAGGTAAAATCATTTTCCTATGAAGAAAGAGCTATTGAAAAATTTAAAAAGCTCAATGATGATTATCGTGAAACTGCTATAAAAACTCTATTTTTTTCAGGATTTAATTTTCCAACTTTGAACTTTATAAATAATATAGGGTACTCTTTGATAATTTTTACAGGAGCTATATTTATGTTAAAGGGAAAAATTAATTTAGGGGAACTATCTAGTTTTATTATTTATTCCAAACTTTTTAATAGACCTATTGCAAGTATATCAGAAGCATATAATATTATCCAAGCTGTTATAGTTAGTTCAGAGAGATTTTTTTCTTTTATGGAATTAGAAGAGGATAGTATAGGTGGAGAAAAGGAATTAATTCCAGAAAAAATAAGAGGAGAGATAGAATTTAGAGATGTAAATTTCTCATATGATGATGAGGTAAGTGTATTAAAAAATCTTTCTTTTAAAGCGGGAGCTGGAAAAGTTGTAGCAATAGTTGGACCAACTGGTGGAGGAAAAACTACAATAGTAAATCTACTTATGAAATTTTATGATATATCTTCAGGAGAGATACTTCTTGATGGAATCAATATTGATGAATATAAAAAATCTGATATAAGAAAATTATTTGGAATGGTTTTACAAGATAGTTGGCTATTTACAGGGACAATTGAGGAAAATATTAGATATGGAAATGAAAATATTACCCATGAAGATATAATAAATAGTGCAAAGCTTGCTTGTGCTCATGATTTTATTAGTAAATTACCTATGGGATATGATACAATAATAAGTGAAGATAACATGGTATTATCTCAGGGGCAAAAACAACTTATTACTATTGCTAGAATAATTGCATCGAATCCTAAATTTTTAATTTTAGACGAGGCTACAAGTGGAGTAGATACTAGAACAGAATTAAGATTGCAAAAAGCTATTTCCAATATAACTAAAAATAGAACAAGTTTTGTAATTGCTCATAGACTTTCTACTATAAAAAACGCAGATTTAATATTAGTATTGAAAGATGGAGCTATAATTGAGAAAGGTACTCATAAAGAGTTGATGGAGCTAGGGGGATTCTATCAAACTATGTACAATACTCAATATGCTTTATAGGGGGGATTTTTTTGTTACTAAAAAAAATAAATATTTATAATCCTTTAACTAGAAAAGGATTTACACAGGATGTTTCATTGATAATGGAACCAGCTATCGAAGCTATGTATTTGGAATTAAAAAATAATCATGAAGCTCTGTTCAAACATAAGGAACTATTATCTTTAAGTCCTGTGGGAATGAAAAATTTTAGCATGGAGATAACAGGATATGAGGGAACAGCTCTTTATAAAATTTTTCATGAAGAGGATTTGGTAGTATTAGGGGAAGTATTTACTAATGATGAGGAAGTAAAGAAATTTTCTCAAGATTTAGCACCTGAATTGGCAGAAGCTTATAGTAATATACCAGCAGCTCCTGTATCTACTATAATTTTTGCTAGAGATTTCTATAAAATTAATAGAATTATGCAAGAAACAGTATTTTCTTTTTGTAGATTATTAGGTTTTTCTGCTGTGAGAGTTTTAGCAGACCATAAATAAAAATTAAAATAATTTAAGAATGACTTTCGTTCAAAGAATAAAGAGCAAGTATGGCTTCCAAAATTCTAAGAGCTTTAGCTCTCTAAGAATTTTGAGACACAGAAAGCAAAGCTTTCAGTGTTTCCTTAATATAACACAGAAATTTATTTTCTGTGTCTCAATAGTAGTAGTCGTTAAAACTCCTCTACTATTGGAAGGGTTAAGTCTTCGACTTATTGCGTTTTTTAGCATTTCGTTTCGCTGACTTAATCTAACTTCTCTTCGTAATTTCCATAATTCTTTGAGTTTTCTTTAACTCTACCAAACTCTTTACTTATTAATTGTTATTATGTAAATAGGATTTTCCCCATACATCATTGTATAAGGTCCTATCTTTTTTCCTCTTGATACCATCATATTTACTACTTCTATATCTTTAAATCCATACTCTTTAAGTAGAGTCATAGTATCATTTAAACTCTCCAATGTAATTGTATTTATAACAAGTCTTGCATCATTTGTGGAATAATTTATAAAGTGTTCTAATATACTTCTCATACTTCCTGTTGAGCCACCAACAAACATTCTATCATACTCTACATTAGGGATAGACTCTGGAGCCCTTCCGTGTATCAATTCATAGTTAGTTAAATTGAATTTTCTTACATTCTCTTTTATAGTTTCTAATCCTTTTTCCTCTTTCTCTATCCCTATTACCTTTCCATCACTAAGATAAGTGGCACATTCTATTCCTATTGTCCCTGTTCCTGCTCCTACATCTATCAATATAGAGTTAGTTTTTAGTTGAAGCTTAGCAACAGTTACAGCCCTTACCTCTTGCTTTGTCATAGGTAACTCTCCTTGGATAAACTCTTTATCATATATATGCAAGTTTTTCTCTCTCCTTCCTTCTCTACTTTTCTAAAAAACTAAAAATTGCTCCATACTACAAGAAGTTGATTAACTATGGCTTCCAAAATTCTAAGAGCTTTAGCTCTCTAAGA
>OGHK01000174.1_pt1 | contig 65798 bp, 65 predicted proteins | sample 1571411 | NCBI WGS metagenome assembly OGHK01 (sample SAMEA2582043, study PRJEB24529) | metagenome | biome: Human gut stool | place: China | collected 2011 | reverse complement strand
GGTTGTAGTCACAGATAAAGCCCCCTCTATTACAAGTGCCTTTAAGAAACTAAAAAAATACGGCTTTTATCAAGGGACAGAACATCGTACTATTAAATACCTGAATAATTTGATTGAACAAGACCATCATCCAGTAAAGAGACGCAATAAATTCTATCGAAGTTTACGCACTGCCTCACCCACGATTAAAGGTATGGAGACCCTTCGAGGAATATACAAAAAGAACCGAAGAAATGGAACACTCTTCGGCTTTTCAGTTTCTACTGAAATCAAAATATTAATGGGAATACCTGCTTAAATTGACGGTTGGTCAGAGATAGTGTTTTTGAGTTTCAGACTTTGCAACAGAACCAAAAAATGTATTCATAGAACTCATAATCCAGTGTCCTCACGGACGTGCCGGTTCGACCCCGGCCGCCGGTATACTTATAAAGACAAGGTTTCTTGACCTTGTCTTTTTTGTTTTTTATGTATATTATATAATAAAAGTTACTAATAATTACTATATAATCTAAAGAAGGATAATTTTATGAAGACTCTCTATCATTATACATCGGTTGACACGTTGCTACTTATCTTACAGAATAAGACTTTAAGGTTTAAAAGTTTGCTTTATGTTGATGACCCATTAGAACCTACAACTTCAGATTTCGGCAACTTAGGTGGATTTAAGTATGTTTCTTGTTGGACTGATACACCTAATAGCATTCCACAATGGACGATGTATTCTAATAATATGACTGGAGTATGCATAGGTATCAGTTTTGAAAAAGAAACTGAGGTTTTTTTGACGGAAAAATTTTCTTTTTCTAAATCTTCTGAACCAATTGATATAGTAAAGATATTACATCCTTTGAAATCAGGCTTGTTAGTTACTAATAATAAATATGTGCCATCTTTGGAACAAATACAGTATACTGATGATATTTCCTTGACTACTCCACAAGTAATTTCCTCAAATGAAACTCACACCTCTATTAATTTAGTTTCAAATGGAATATATAAGACAACTGAGTGGAGTTTCCAAAATGAACAAAGATTTTCTTTCCAGATTTTTCCTCTATCAATAGATTTAATTTTAAAATCAATGAATGCAAATGTAGGAGATATGTCTGAAATAGTAAATAGTTTTACTTCTGTTAAACCCACAGAATACTTTGATTTAGATCTAAATCCAACTATATTCAATAATATGACAATTACTTTTGGCAAAAGATGTTCAGCTGAAGATAAGTTGAAAGTATCCAAATTTTTAGAGGATAATAAATTAGATATTCCTTTATTTGATAGTTCTGTTAATATAAAGCCTTAAATTAGGTTATCTAATTTATCAGCTAGATCTTTTTGTTTACTTGGGTATAAATGTGAATAAGTATCAATTGTAGTAGTGATAGAAGCGTGTCCTAAACGTTCTTTTACTACTAAGTAATCTTCACCTTGATTGATAAGTAATGAAGCGTGTGAGTGACGAAAATCATGGATCCTAATTTTTTTAAGGTTAGAATCTCTTTTTAATATCTTTTTATAAAACTTTGACCTAGTCAAGCATTTTTGTAACACTAGTGTATAAAATTTCTTATGCTGCACGACATCGTGCAGCATAAGGTGTAAGTCCACCGTTTGCACGATGTGGTCTTACGTGATTATATTTCCCATAAACGAATTCATAGAGCTTTTGGTCAAGAATGTCATTTGAATCAAACTTGTAGAGATAATAGAATTCGTGTTTGAGCGTATTGTAGAATCTTTCCATAACGGCATTGTCATATGGACAGCCTGCTTTGCTCATACTTTGTTGGACATAGTTTTTATCACAAAATTTATTGAATTCTTTTGCGGTAAATTGACGCCCTTGTTCAGAATGCAGGATAATTCCTTTTGCTGGTTTTCGACGTTCTAGTGCGATTTTCAAGGTTTCCTTTGCCAATTCAGTATCGATATGACTGCTGTTTAATGATGCAACCACTTCACGACCGCAAAGGTCTATAATCGTGCAATTGTAACGCATTGTTCCATCTGGACGAGTTAAATATGTAAAATCAGTACACCATATTTTATTGGGTTCTTTTACATCAAATTCCCTATTCAGAAGGTTTGGAAAGATTTTATTGGCAGTTCCTTTTACATAGTTTGGTTTCTTTCGACGTGTGATGGAACGTAAGCCCAATTCATTCATAAAATGATGTATTGTCAGATCTGAACGAATGCTTCCGATACCCTTAAGATAATCGTTCATCATTCGGTATCCAGGAACTCCATTTTCGCGGTGGTAGATTTCAACAATTTTACGTTGAATCTCTGCCTTTTCCTGACGATAAGCATGTTTTTTGTTTTTAAGATAATTATAGTAAGCATTTGGACAGATGTTCATTCTTCTAAGAAGCCATCTGACCCCAAATGTCTGTTGATATTTCTGGATGAACTGGTACTGAGCTAATCGATTTCCTTCGCAAAGAATGCTGCCGCTTTTTTTAAAAATCATTTTCCTTTTTGAGTTCTTCAATTTCTTTGCGTAGCTTTTTTACAACTTAGTATGAATCAGATTCTTCCCGTTTTGTTGGGCTGTTATCGCATTCTTTGCGGTATTGCTGTAACCAGTATGTCAGCGTGCCTTGTCCAAGATTATATTCTTCGGTCAGGCTTTTCTTGGTTCGTCCTTCTTCCAGATAGAGGCGAAGAACCTTTTGTTTGAGCTCAGGCTCGTAACGATTGTTTGTCATTGTAACATCTCCTTGGATTATGTATGTATTTTACCAAACTATACACAGGTGTTACAACTTAATTATATCAGGTCAGTTCTCTCGACTAGCTTGATCTAAACCGAGATAAGCTAAAGTCATAGCTTCACTGGAATGGTTCAATAAATGCATCACTAAACCAATATTATAATTTGACTGCGTATAAACACGGTAAGCGCCTGTTTTACGCATGGTATGTGTTCCTAAATAGTTGATACCTAAAAGATCACCAACGTGCGCCATGACCTTATAAAATTGCTTTTCAGTGATATGGCGCTCTGTGCGAGAGGTTGATGGAAATAACCATTGAGAATTAAGATTTTGTTGGACCAGCCAATCATGATAAATTAATAAATCTTGTTGTACTGGTTTCAAATATAACGTATTCGCTTTTCCAGTTTTTTTATCATGAATAAAAGCCGTGCTTTTGATAGAACCATCTGGGTTAAAGACATCGGCTTTTTTTAATTTCATGACATCACTCACACGGAGTAGTGTGGCCTTACCGACTTGAAAGATCGTGTAGTTACGACGCCCAGCCCGAAAACTATCAAGTAACGTATCTTGCACCATTTTTAAGACGTTCGAATCTTTGATGGGAAGAACGATTTGTTGAACCATATGAATTACCACCTTTCAAATATAACTTTTTTTCCAGTCAGTTCAGCTAATTTTTTGATTTGATTGTATAAGCCTATTTTTGAAAAATTAACATACATATGGTATTTAGTTAGTTCTATTGGTTTAGTCAACTTCGTCCCTTTAGCTGATATATGTTCTCTATTGCCAAGTATTTGTACTGTATTGGGTTCATTAGGACTCATTAAAGGAATCAATTTATCCAACTCTGCGGATAATACTAAATTAGAAACTAATTGCGTAAATACATCTCTATATGATTTCCCAGTATATAATGATTCTCCAAATATGATTGATATATGACTATTTAGAGTTGAGTTGTCACTATTATCTTCAGTTTGAATGTGTTCTGAATCAAATAAATCGATATTGGCAACATCATTCAATAGTTTCTCAACCTTATTCCATAATGACAGAGCTGAAAATTTGCTTAATTTATCAATATAGCTTTTATTTCCTTGAGTGCTATTATCTAAATCAATATTAGCAGTATTCATTTTTTCAATGATTAAACGTTCTAAAAGATCTAGTTGTGCTTTAGATAGATGCCCATCTTCACGTCCAAAAAATATTAATTTGTTCCACCATGGTTTATTTGTATTGTGTTGTTGTAACCTAGAAAAAATAGAATTAGAGGCTTGACCTACATAACGTTTATTATCTCCTAGTAATATATATATACCTGGTTTTTGAGATTCCTCAATTAATTGAATTGCTGGTAAATCGTCTTTATTGGCAATAACTACAAAAGTAGGTTCATCATAAAAAATAGAAATATTATCATTTCCAGATTCTCGATTAATAAATATATGGTATGGCATAACGTCCTCCTTTTAGGGTTATTATATCATTAAAATAAATAAATAGCCCCTATAATCTAGAGTTTGGAGGTTGAGAATAGCATAGCTGAGTGGGCAGATAAAAAAGCTATATTGAGGAGATGGGAAGGTCTGAATCAATATTACACTGAACAGATGGTTAGGTGAAATGAGAGATAATAAGCAGTTTAAAGATTATGTGATCAACCCAACTCATAAACTAGTCTTTATTAATTTGGAAGGCTTTGAAGAGTTTTTAAGATGGAAACAAAGGGCGGTAAAATAAAAAGAATCATGATATAATATAAAATGGTTATATTTCTATGATTGATTTTTCTTTTCAAGTTTAAGGAAACGAAAATGTACTATAGAACAAAAACTAATTCAAAAGGAGTTACTCGATACGAAGTTGTAGATAAATATAAGGATCCACTAACTGGCAAGTGGAAGACAGCTGTTGTAAGTTATCATAAAAACACGAGTCGCGCTCGAAAACAAGCAGAACGTAAGCTCAAAGATAAAATTGAGAGATTAGTTAATGGCAGTGAAGCTCAATTTAATCCCCAGTTGATAAGAACTTTCGGAGAGTTAAAGATGAGTTGGCTAGAAACCTGGTCAGTATCAGTAAAACCTCAGACAATAAAAAGAGAGGCTTTTGTGATAGAACGTCTTGGTGAAATTATTGGTGATGATTATTTACTCGAACGCTTAACACCATTATTGATGAAAAGGTGTTTGACTACCTATATGGAGAAATATAATGCGTCACAATCTACTATGATACATATAAAAAGCACTTGTAACAAAAATTTTAACCATGGTGTTCTTTATAATGTTATTCAGTTCTCACCAATGTCTGTAATAAAGCTAGAAACGTCCTTTGAGAAAAAGCGTGAAACAAAGAAAAAACGAGAAGCAAAGTTTTTAGAAATTCATGACATTAGAGCTTTCTTTGAAACACTAAGTCGAAGAAGAAACCCGAATTACTATGACTTGGCTATAGTTTTACTATTTTCAGGACTGCGAATCGGGGAAGCTGCTTTTACAAAGAAAGATTTTGATGCTGAGAGAGGTATACTACATATTGATAAGGCTTTACAATATCATGATTTGAAAGTTTCAGAATTCTACTTTGATGAAACTAAAACAATAAATGCTGATAGAGATGTTGCTTTACCTAAAGTGGCTTGTGATGCTATATTAAGGGCTATACAACGAAGTGAAGAGTTTGACCGCTATGTGATTGTAAATCCTTGCGAAGCATTTACATTCTCTGAGAGTGTTTTTAGAACAGAATACGGTTCACCAATAACTTCGCATTCTTTCCGGGAAGTACTTGCTCGTGTTGAAACTGATCTTATTAAAAACTGCGAAGAGAGATACGGTTTCAAATGGACAAAGCATGTAACCCCTCATTCCTTTAGACATATCCATATTACCTATTTACAAAGTGAGGGTATGAAAGTTGCTATAAAAGAAATTATGGAACGTGTTGGACATGCTAATTATGAAACAACTATGTTGTATACTCATAGTCAAGGAATATCTCAAAACCAAACAGTTAAAGCCTTAGATAAATTTATTGATAGAAATAATTTTAGATTTGAAACATTAAAATCTTGGTCTAGCAAATATTCCAAAATATTAAATGATGAAATAGAAAATAATCTTGATTCAAAAATGATTGAATTTTCTTTAGATGATTTTAGAGACAAACTTGATCTAAAATCAACCTATACACCTAGGCATATAACCGCAAATATAATTCCTAAGCTTAAGAAAGATTTATCAAAATATTACAAGTCATTTGATATTTCTTATTTAAGAGAAGGAAAACAAAAGGTTGTTGGTTATAGGTTAACTTGGTGAATATAAAATCTTGGTGCCTGTTTGGTGCCTAATAAAAAAACAGGCAGGTTTTTCAAAAAAAACCTTGCTACGAAAGGATTTATAAACTTATGGCTACTATTCAATGGTTCCCAGGTCACATGTCTAAAGCTCGTAGACAAGTGCAAGAAAATATTAAACACGTAGATTTCGTGACTATTTTGGTCGATGCTCGTTTGCCACTATCAAGTCAAAATCCAATGCTAACTAAAATCGTTGGTGAGAAACCAAAACTTATGATTTTAAATAAAGCTGATTTGGCTGATAGCAATCGTACAAAAGAATGGCGTCGTTATTTTGAAAGCCAAGGAATTAAAACTCTTGCTGTCAACTCAAAAGAACAAGCAACTGTAAAATTAGTTACAGAAGCAGCTAAATCTTTAATGGCTGATAAATTAGCTAAATTGCGTGAACGTGGTATTCAAAAAGAAACTCTTCGTACGATGATTATCGGTATTCCAAATGCAGGTAAATCAACTCTTATGAACCGCTTAGCTGGTAAGAAAATCGCCATTGTCGGAAATAAACCTGGTGTCACAAAAGGGCAACAATGGCTTAAATCTAATAAAGATTTGGAAATTCTTGACACCCCAGGGATTCTTTGGCCAAAATTCGAAGACGAAGTGGTTGGTCTAAAACTTGCTCTTACTGGAGCCATCAAAGACCAACTCTTACCAATGGACGAAGTAACTATCTTTGGACTTAATTTCTTCAAAGAACATTACCCAGAACGTTTGATTGAACGTTATAAAGGCATTGACTTGGAAGAAGAAGCACCAGAAATTATCATTGCTATGACACAGAAACTTGGTTTTCGTGATGACTATGATCGTTTCTACGCTCTTTTTGTCAAAGATGTTCGTGAAGGTAAACTTGGACGCTACACATTAGACATTGTAGGAGATGTTGAAAATGGCGACCGTTAAAGAAATCAAAGAAGCGCTAGCAGAGATTGATAGTCTTGATGACGTACGCTGGCAAGCCTATAAGGAAGATAGTCGAGCTGGCGTGCAAAAAGCTATTATCCAGCGTAAAAAGGTTATTCAAGACGATATCGACGAAGACTTGCGTTTGGAAAATATGTTGCGCTACGAAAAAGAGCTTTATCAGGCTGGTTATGAAGCTATCGGAGGCATTGATGAAGTAGGACGTGGGCCATTAGCGGGTCCTGTCGTGACTGCCTGCGTTATTCTGCCTAAGAATTGTAAAATCAAGCATCTTAATGATTCCAAGAAAATTCCTAAAAAACATCACGAAGAAATTTATGAAGAAGTTCTTGCGCGTGCTTTAGGAGTTGGTATTGGTGTTATTGATAATAATGTTATCGATGATATCAACATTTATGAAGCGACAAAAGTTGGTATGCTCCAAGCAATTGACCAAATCAAGGGACAAGTGACTAAACCCGATTATCTTTTAATTGATGCCATGCACTTAGACACTGACATTCCTCAGCAATCACTTATCAAAGGAGATGCTAATTCTTTATCAATTGCGGCAGCCTCTATCGTTGCCAAAGTCACTCGTGACCGCATGATGGCGGATTACGCCAAAGATTATCCTGGCTATGCATTTGAAAAAAACGTCGGTTACGGTACTAAAGACCATCTTGCAGGCCTTAAAGAACACGGTATTACACCAATTCACCGTAAAACATTTGAACCAATTAAATCTATGTTGAAGGAGAACTAAATGACAAGCGAAAAAGAAAAAATGCTAGCTGGTCAGCTATATGATGCTGGTGACAGTGAGCTACTTGCCATGCGTTTACATGCCCGTAAACAAATCACACTCTTTAATAATGAAGAAGACCGTCAGAAACGTAAAGAAATTATCAAATCATTATTTGGTTCCACAGGAGATAACTTGCTAATGGAGCAGCGTTTTGTCTGCGATTACGGGTCAAATATCTACATTGGTGAGAACTTTTTCGCTAATTATAACTGTACCATGTTAGATGTCTGCGAGATTCACATTGGAGACAACGCTATGATTGGTCCGAATTGTCAGTTTTTAACTCCTCTTCACCCACTAGATGCGAAAGAACGTATTTCTGGTTTGGAATATGGATCGCCAATAACTATTGGTGATAATGTATGGCTTGGTGGTGGGGTAACCATTCTACCAGGTGTCACTTTAGGTGATAATGTCGTTGTTGGTGCTGGCGCTGTTGTAACCAAATCATTTGGAGATAATGTGGTTATCGCCGGAAATCCAGCTAAAATCATCAAAATATTAGATTAACTCAAAAAAATCTCACAAAGTCCTATGGTTATAGGACTTTTTTTCGAATAGAAAAGTAGTGAGGTGACTAATGAATAATTTTGAACTATTTAAATTAAAACAAGCAGGACTAACAAATCTCAATATTCTAACCATTTTAGATTATCAAAAGCGAGAGAAAAAATCTCTTTCCTTGCGCGATATGGCTGTGGTGTCCAAATGTAAGAATCCTATTTTATTTATAGAAAAGTACAAAGATTTGGATAGTAAAACTTTGCGAAAAGTCTTTAACCAATACCCTAGTATTTCAATACTAGATGACGACTATCCGCTGGAATTAAAACACTCTTATAATCCGCCTGTTTTGCTTTTTTATCAAGGCAATATTGAGCTACTCAATCGTCCAAAAATTGCAGTAGTAGGAGCACGCACAGCCACACAGACAGGAACCAAGTCCGTTCAAAAAATTATCAAAGAACTTGGAAATCAATTCGTCATTGTCAGTGGCCTAGCTAGAGGAATCGATACCAGCGCACATATTTCAGCCCTAAAAAATGGCGGGGCGACAATAGCAGTTATTGGCTGTGGTCTTGACGTCTATTATCCCAAAGAAAATAAGCAGTTACAGGACTACCTTAGAAAAAATCATTTGATTTTAAGTGAATACACAGCAGCAGAAGCGCCGCTAAAATACCATTTCCCAGAACGCAATCGCATTATCGCAGGGCTATCCCAAGGCGTCATAGTAGCAGAAGCTAAGTTGCGATCTGGCAGCTTAATTACTTGTGAGCGCGCTCTAGAAGAAGGACGAGACGTTTTTGCCATTCCAGGTAATATTTTGGACGGAAAATCTGACGGATGTCATCATTTAATCAAAGAGGGCGCAAAGAGGGCGCAAAGTGCATCACATCAGGCCTAGACGTCCTTTCAGAATACCAATTGTAAACAAGTTTTTTCTATTAGATACAACTTTTTTATTGACAGTTTGGAAAAAGCGGGGTATCATGTTATAAGTTTATTACTGATAGGAAGTGAGCTTATGGCAACGACTACTACAAAAGCCCAAACAGCTGTTAAAAAGACAAGTAAAAAAACAACAAAGAAAAAAACAGCTGCCAAGAAAAACTTGGTTATTGTGGAATCACCAGCTAAAGCAAAAACCATTGAAAAATATCTAGGACGCAACTATAAAGTTGTCGCTTCAGTTGGTCATATCCGTGATTTGAAAAAATCAAGCATGTCTATTGATTTTGAAAATAATTATGAACCGCAATATATTAATATCCGCGGTAAAGGTCCTCTGATTAACGATTTGAAAAAAGAGGCTAAAAAATCTAAAAAAGTTTATCTCGCAAGTGACCCGGACCGCGAGGGAGAAGCTATCTCATGGCATTTGGCACACATTTTGGGACTTGATGAAAACGAGAAAAACCGTGTTGTTTTCAATGAAATCACTAAAGATGCTGTCAAAAATGCCTTTGTTGAACCACGTCAGATTGACATGGATTTGGTAAATGCGCAACAAGCCCGTCGAGTTCTTGACCGTATTGTTGGGTATTCTATCTCACCATTGCTTTGGAAAAAGGTTAAAAAAGGTCTTTCTGCAGGTCGCGTTCAGTCTGTTGCATTAAAACTCATTATCGATCGTGAAAATGAGATTAAAAACTTTAAACCTGAAGAATACTGGACAATTGATGGATTCTTCAAAAAAGGAACTAAAAAATTCCAAGCTGCTTTTTATGGCATCGATGGTAAAAAACTAAAACTTAGCACTAACGAAGAAGTGCAAGAAGTTCTTGCTCGTCTTACTAGTGATGAATTTAACGTAGCAAAAGTTGAAAAGAAAGAGCGTCGTCGTAACGCACCACTTCCATATACAACATCATCTCTTCAACAAGATGCTGCTAACAAAATCAACTTCCGTACACGTAAGACTATGATGGTTGCTCAACAGTTGTACGAAGGGATTAGTCTTGGTAAGAGTGGTACACAAGGTTTGATTACTTACATGCGTACCGACTCTACACGTATCAGCCCTGTTGCGCAAAATGATGCTGCAGGCTTTATTACAGAACGTTTCGGTGAAAATTACTCTAAACATGGTAGTCGTGTGAAAAATGCTTCAGGTGCTCAAGATGCCCACGAAGCTATTCGCCCATCAAACGTTAACTTAACACCAGAATCTATCGCAAAACACTTGGACAAAGACCAATTGAAACTCTACACATTGATTTGGAATCGATTTGTCGCAAGTCAAATGACAGCTGCGGTGTTTGATACCATGAAAGTTAACTTGGAGCAAAATGGCGTGCGCTTCACAGCTAACGGTAGTAAAGTCAAATTTGACGGTTACTTGGCTGTCTACAACGATTCTGATAAGAATAAAATGTTGCCCGACATGGTTGAAGGCGATGTTGTTAAGAAAGTTTCAACAAGTCCTGAACAACACTTTACTCAACCACCTGCACGTTATTCTGAAGCCACTCTGATTAAAACCCTTGAAGAAAACGGTGTTGGTCGACCATCAACTTACGCACCAACACTTGATGTCATCCAAAGACGTTACTACGTTCGCTTGGTTTCAAAACGCTTCGAACCAACTGAATTGGGCGAAATCGTTAATAACTTGATTGTTGAATTCTTCCCAGATATCGTTGATGTCAAATTTACCGCTGACATGGAAGGTAAACTTGATGAAGTCGAAGAAGGAAAAGAACAGTGGCAAAAAGTCATTGATGCTTTCTACAAACCATTTGAAAAAGAACTAGCAAAAGCAGAAACTGAAATTGAAAAAATTCAAATCAAAGATGAGCCTGCTGGTTTTGACTGTGACGTTTGTGGACACCCAATGGTAATCAAATTAGGACGCTATGGTAAATTCTACGCTTGTAGCAATTTCCCAGAATGTCACAATACCAAAGCTATCACAAAAGAAATTGGTGTGACTTGTCCAATTTGTGGCGAAGGTCAAGTGATTGAACGTAAGACAAAACGTAATCGTCTTTTCTATGGCTGTGACCGATATCCTGAGTGTGAATTCACTTCATGGGATAAACCAGTCGGACGTTCTTGTCCAAAATGTGGTCAATTCCTCGTTGAGAAGAAAATTCGTGGCGGTGGTAAACAAGTCGTCTGCAGCAGCGAAGAATGTGACTACGAAGAAGCAAAAGTTAAATAAATCTTTCAAACCTTGCAAATTTTCTTTGTGAGGTTTTTTAGGTCAGTTTTTATTGCCATTATAATAGACTTTTTAAATAATTTCCGTTATAACGGACTTTTTTGATAAGTCTGTTATAATAGACCTATAAGAGAGGTGGCCTATGAATTATTTTGCATTAATTGGGGACATTATTGATTCAAAGAAAATCGATAATTGATACCAAGTTCAAAAAATATTAGAAACTTGCTTAAATGATTTGAATACAGAATTTAAAGAAGTATTGGTTTCAAAATTATCTATTACATTGGGAGATGAATTTCAAGGATTATTGACGCTTGATGCCCCTTTATTTCAAATCATTGATCGTATTAATCTTGCTATGCAACCTTATCAGGTACGTTTCGGAATTGGGATGGGAAAAATTCTAACAGACATCAATCCCGAACAAAGTATTGGTGCTGATGGTCCAGCTTACTGGCATGCCAGAAAAGCCATTAACTATATTCATCAAAAAAATGACTACGGCAATACACAAATTGCGGTTTCTTTTGATGATGAGAATCAAGTCAGCCTTGTTAATACCTTGATTGCAAGCAGCGAAGCTATTAAATCAGATTGGCGAGCAAGTCAAGAAATAATTTTAAAAGAACTGTTAACTCTAGGCATATATGATGAACAGTTTGATCAGCAAATACTTGCAAAACGCTTAGAACTAACAACCAGTGCTTTATCAAAACGGCTTAAAAGCAGCAATATCAAAATTTACCTTCGCGCACGTAAAACGGCTTTAAAATGCCTTAAACATCATGGAGAGGAGTTAGCTTAATGTCTATTACTGGACTTTCTCACTATCTCATTCAAAATCCCGTTTTGGCACTTTTCTTAATCTGTCACTTTTTATCTGATTTTCACCTACAAGGTCAAACAGTTGCAGATCGTAAAAACACAGATAAAAAGTACCTTTTGATTAACCTATTAGGTGTTGCTTTACCTTTGGTCTTAGTAACTTGCTTTTTACCAAGTCTATGGTTGACGAGTCTGCTTATCTTACTTAGCCATGCTATCATCGATTTTGGAAAATCATGTGTCGCTAAGTGCCTTCGTCTCAACGCTATGTCGACTTTTTTAGCAGATCAAATGCTTCACTTAGTGATTATCGTGTTACTAACAGGAAGCATTTTTTGTCCTTATCTGACTGTCAATGCTACAACAGCACAAGTTTTAAACATGATTCTATTTCTTATTCTCATCACTAAGCCAACAAATGTTGTTTTCAAGATTTTCTTTCAAAAATATCAGCCTCAAGACAATTAAAAAATGGATACCATTCCAGGTGCTGGGGCAATCATCGGTCTTTTAGAACGTGTTGTCATGAGTATTTGCATCATCTTTAATTAATTTGCCTCAATTGGGCTTGTCTTTACAGCAAAATCGATTGCACGCTACAATAAAATAAAAATATCTGAAAGTCCTACTTTTGCAGAATACTACTTAATTGGATCACTTTTTAGCATATTTAGTGTTTTACTAGCTGCTTGGATTTGCCTTTTCTGATGATTAGAGCTTAAATTGGTTAATAACGTTTACATAATTTAAGTTATGTCATATGATTCGATATTTTATTTGTATTTCACTGATTTTATGTTATGATAGTCAAGTATCAAAAATAGAAAGATTCAGATATGGGCCAACTCCCACATCTGGAAAATGAGTTTTAGGCTTTTCTAAGCTCATTTTTGGAGGTATTAGTATATTGTCTCAATCATCATACATTAACGTTATTGGAGCTGGTTTAGCTGGTTCTGAGGCTGCTTATCAGATTGCTAAGCGCGGTATTCCAGTTAAACTTTATGAAATGCGTGGGGTCAAACCAACACCTCAGCATAAAACTGATAAATTTGCTGAACTTGTTTGTTCGAATTCACTACGTGGTGACAGTTTGACAAACGCGGTCGGTCTTCTTAAAGAAGAAATGCGCCGTTTGGATTCTGTTATCATGAAAGCTGCTGAAAGCACGCGCGTCCCTGCTGGTGGCGCTCTTGCAGTTGACCGTGACGGATTCTCACAAATGGTAACTGACGAAGTCACAAATCATCCACTTATCGAAATCATTCGCGAAGAAATCACTGAAATCCCAGATGATGCTATTACAGTTATCGCTAGTGGACCACTTACTTCAGATGCTTTGGCTGCAAAAATCCACGAATTAAATGGTGGCGATGGTTTCTATTTCTACGATGCAGCAGCACCGATTGTTGATAAAAGTTCTATCGACATGGATAAAGTTTACCTTAAATCACGTTATGACAAAGGGGAAGCTGCTTACCTTAACTGCCCAATGACAAAAGAAGAATTCATGGCTTTCCACGAAGCTCTTGTCAATGCTGAAGAAGCTCCGTTAAATTCATTTGAAAAAGAAAAATACTTCGAAGGTTGTATGCCAATCGAAGTCATGGCAAAACGAGGCATTAAAACAATGCTCTATGGTCCTATGAAACCTGTCGGACTAGAATACCCAGAAGATTACAAAGGACCACGTGATGGCGAGTTTAAAACACCTTATGCCGTTGTTCAATTGCGTCAAGACAATGCAGCTGGTAGCTTATTTAACATCGTTGGTTTCCAAACACACCTTAAATGGGGAGAACAAAAACGTGTCTTCCGTATGATTCCAGGCCTCGAAAATGCTGAATTTGTACGTTACGGCGTTATGCACCGTAACTCATACATAGATTCACCAAACATTTTGACTGAAACATTTGCTACACGTCAAAATCCAAATCTTTTCTTCGCTGGTCAAATGACTGGTGTTGAAGGTTATGTTGAATCTGCTGCATCAGGTCTTGTAGCTGGTATCAATGCTGTGCGTCGTTTCAAGGGTGAAGAACCTGTTATTTTCCCTCAAACAACAGCTATCGGTGCTTTACCACACTACATCACTCATGCTGAAAGCAAACATTTCCAACCAATGAACGTTAACTTTGGTATCATTAAAGAACTCGAAGGACCACGTATCCGTGACAAAAAAGAACGTTACGAAAAAGTTGCTGAACGTGCCTTGAAAGATTTGGAAGAATACCTTAACGTTTAATACACTATCTTAGAAGAGGTGACAAAATGTTTCCGATTCAATTAGGACTAAAAGCTAGCTGTGCCCCTGAACAAGTAGCTAGTCGCTTAAAATATCATCCTGATGTTTTTGAATTTTTTACAAGCGAAGTTGATTATACAGCTGATGGTTTAGAAAAACTTGAAGAAGCCATTCAAAAAGTCAAATCAAGTAGTGTAAAGACTATTGTACTTCATCACCCTATGAAGTACCAAGGAAAGCGTTTGGAATTAGTAGCTCATCCAAAAAATAATGCTGAATTGGTTAACTTTATCGATTTTTCAACACAAAAATTACTTGATTTAGCAAAAAAATACGACTGTAAAGTGCTGGTTCACGGCTCTTACGAGTTAGAAGAAGCTGAACTATTAGAACCTTTTGCTTCAATCGAGGATGCTCGTCAGTATCTTTTCTCTCGCATGGATCACTTTTGTCATATTGGCAAAGACTATATCATGTTTGAAAATGGTATTTCAAAACTCTATTCATATGGAAATCCTGATTTTGATCGCTTACTTGCTCAAAAAGCTTACCCGCTTGCCTATGATGTTTCACATGCTTTTATCTATCTCCACGGTGATAATGAGGCTCTTCAGCAGTCTCTAAAGACTTTGAAAGATCATATCGTTCATTACCATTTGGTAGACTCACTTGGGCAAACGCATGATAGCTTAACGCTGGGGCATGGAAAAATTGATTGGGCGAAAGCTTTGCCACTCTTTAATGAGACAGCAAGTAGCATCTACGAAATTAACTTAAAAGATTTGACGAATCCAGTTGAACAACTCGAAAGTCATGCTTACCTAAAACAGATTGCACAAAACTTGTAAGATAATATAAAACACAGAAGCAGTAGCTTCTGTGTTTTTCTTACATTTTTGTAAGGTTTCATCCCCAAAACTGTAAGAAAGAAAGAGCTGATTTCCGATAAACTAAAGATATCAATAAGAAAGGAGTAGCAGTATATGAAAGAAGAAATTAAACACTATATTAGCCTATGGATTCATTTTTTCATTTGGATTGTATTGCTATTTCTGGGATCTATTGTTTATATCATCTCATATGCCTTTCGTATAACAAAGTAAAAGGAGGTGCTTAAAATGGTTGCACTATATAGTCTGATAAGTATTCTATTTATCATCATAGTAGGAGTAGCAAGCTTGGCTTTTTGGTACTGGAGTGGTAGAAGACCGCTAAAAGAGCGCTAAAAAGTTTTCAAAAGTAAAAGACTAACTAAGCATTTCTGAGCTTGAAAGGGTATAATGAAAAAAAGGAGAAATTATGTTACTGGAAATCAATCACCTCGAGAAAGTTTTTCGCACACGCTTTTCAAAAGAAGTGACACGAGCTTTGCAAGATGTCGACTTTAAGGTTGCTGAAAATGAGTTCATCGCCATTATGGGAGAATCAGGATCAGGTAAAACAACATTGCTAAATATTCTAGCAACACTAGAAAAACCTACTAACGGTTCCGTTATTTTGAATGGTGAAGAAGTCACGAAAATCAAAGAAAGCCAATTGGCTGAATTCCGTTTGAAAAATCTCGGCTTTGTCTTTCAAGATTTTAACTTATTGGACACCCTATCAGTCAAGGATAATATTTTCTTGCCACTAGTACTTGGGCGCCTTCCTTATCAAGAAATGGAAAAACGTATCACAAGGCTAGCTCCAAAATTACACATTGAAGAGTTGCTTGAAAAACGTCCTTTTGAATTATCTGGTGGTCAAAAACAACGTGTTGCCATTGCTCGTAGTTTAATTACTAATCCGCAGCTTCTTTTGGCTGATGAACCAACCGCAGCGCTTGACTATCGTAATTCAGAAGATATCTTAAATCTTTTTGAAGACATTAACAGCTATGGCCAAACAATACTTATGGTAACTCACTCAGCCAACGCTGCAAGCCATGCTAAACGTGTGCTTTTTATCAAAGATGGTCGTATTTTCCACCAAATTTACCGTGGTAACAAGACCAATCAAGAATTTAGTAAAGACATTTCACTTGCCATGACAACCCTTTTAGGAGGTGAATAAGATGTTCTATGCTAAACTAGCTTGGTCAAATTTGAAAAAATCACTTGATATTTTCGGCCCATTTTTACTCGCCAGTGTAGTCCTTTTTATCCTTGACTGTTCAACCTTGTTAATTCTCTTTAGTCCAGTATCAGACGACATGCGTTACAGTAACACCGTATTAGGGCTGGCTATTGTTGTTTTGATGATTTTTACAGTCATCATGGAGATTTATAGTTATAATTTCTTGCTCAAGCAAAGAAGTAGGGAATTCGGTCTTTACAATATCCTTGGGATGAATAGACGTCAGGTCGGTTTGGTGTCAACAATTGAATTAGCTATTATGTTTGTAGGTGTTATCGTAATTGGCAGCATCTTATCAGCCATATTTTCACAATTGTTCTACCTAATTTTTGTTAATCTCTTACATTATGATAAGTTTATTTTGACATTATCACCACTTGCGTTTATTTTGGCATCAGTAGCTTTTGCCGCTATCTTTGCTTTGCTAGAAGTGATTAATATTGTTATCATTTATCGTTCATCACCTCTTGCTTTGTTTAAACGTCAAGAAAAAGGTGAAAAAGAACCTCGTGGAAATATAATTTTAGCTTTGCTAAGTATTATCAGCCTAGGTATTGGCTATTACATGTCTATTTCCTCTGCAAAAGTAGCTGCGCTTGTGGTTGTCTATCGTTTCTTCATTGCAGTAGTGCTTGTTATTATTGGGACTTACCTATTTTACGTCAGCTTTATGACATGGTATCTCAAACGCCGTCGTAAGAATAAAAACTATTTTTACCAACCAGAACACTTTGTCACAACTGCACAAATGATTTTCAGAATGAAGCAAAATGCCGTTGGTCTTGCCAATATCACTTTGCTTGCTACAATGACTTTTGTAACCATCGCAACAACAACTTCTTTATATGTTAGTGGTCAAAATCAAGCCAATATTCTATTTCCTAAAAATACACAAATAACCTTTTCTAATAATGGCTATGTCGAGAAGGATTCTAGAATAATCTCTGAGGATGAATTTAAAGAAGAATTCCAAAATCAAATCGTCGATAAACTGGATAAGCCAAGCAGTGATTACATAACTTATCAGTCAGCCATGTCTTCAGCTTGCCTTGCAAATGAAAAAGTAATGGCTATTAATGATGATTCAATCAAACATCCCGATGTCAATACGTTTGGTACTCTTTATTTAACAACTCAAGACGCTATTCAAAAACTCGGAAATGATCTTCCTAAATTAAAAGACAATCAAATTGCTTTTTACAAACAAAAGGGAGACAGTCAACTTGAAACATTGACATTGTTTGATAAAAAATTTGAAAACGTCAAAAACTTTAAAAATCTCAAGTTTCCTGAACTAGGAAATACCTATAATCCGAGTGTTATTATTTTCAGTAATAATGTGGTTATGGAAGAAATGCTAGAGCTTTTCAAACAACATGATCTCATGTTTCAAAGTACTTTTACAGCTTATGCTGATCTTTCAACTAAAGACATTTCAACAATCTCTGACGGATTAAAATCAGATAAAAACAGTGAAATCCAAAGTGATATTTACACTAAGAAAACCTTTATGAATGACATGTATGCTATTACTGGAGGTTTCTTGTTTACAGGATTCTTACTAGGACTCAGTTTCTTGCTTGGTGCAGCCTTAATCATTTACTACAAACAACGTACAGAAGGAATTGAAGATAAAAAATCTTATAAAATCCTGCAAGAAGTCGGAATGAGCAAAGAAGCAGTGAAACGAACAGTTAACTCACAAACATTACTTGTTTTCTTCATGCCACTTGGCGTTGCTATCTTACATTTTGTTTTCGCTTTAACTATGCTAAAACAAATGCTCTTACTCTTTGGAGTAGCTGGTTCAAGTATGGTTACTGTAAGTGGTATTACAATACTATGCTTGGTTCTCATTTACTTCTTTATCTATAAACTAACAAGCCGAACTTATTATAAGCTCATCAATCGTTAGTTACTGAAAACTACTTTCTTTAATAAGACTAACTACAAATATTTTGATAAGAAACTCAGCTGAAAATGGTCGTAAAGACCATTTTTTGTTAGAATGAAGCTATGAAACAAGGAAAAATTTATATCGTAGAAGATGACAACACCATTGTAACTCTATTAAAACAGCATTTAAGCAAAGTTTATGATGTCTTTAGCGTTAATAATTTTCGTGCGATTAAGCAAGAAATCGAAGAAATCACCCCGGATTTGATTCTAATGGATATCACTTTGCCTTATTTCAATGGTTTTTATTGGACAACAGAAATTCGTAAAACGATGACTTTACCAATTATCTTTATCTCATCCAGCGATGATGAAATGGATACTGTTATGGCACTTAATATGGGAGGAGACGATTTTATTTCTAAACCCTTCTCATTGACTATCTTAGATGCTAAGATATCAGCTTTTTTGCGTAGAGCCTATCAATTCACTTCCGACAACTATCAACTCGATGAATTTTCGTTATCACGTGAAGGAATTTTATCAAATGGGAGCAAGCAGATTAACCTTTCTCCAACAGAAAATAAAATCCTTAGTATTCTATTTGAACACCAAAATCAAGTTGTGCCAAAGGAAGAGTTGTTAGAGAAATTGTGGGAAAACGAAAGTTTTATTGACCAAAACACCTTAAGTGTCAATATGACACGCTTACGTAAAAAAGTTCAACCATTAGGATTTGATCGCATTCATACTGTGAGAGGAGTCGGTTATCTTTTAAAATGATACGACAATTTTTTAAAGAATTTGGTGTTTGGTATCTTACCTACACCATTTTAACAACCTTATTTTTAACCACTTTTATTCTATTTCACTTGCCGATTGCCTACTTTAAAGTCAGTTTTAGTGTCAACATCACCATTCTTATCTTTATCACGATTTGGCAATACTATAAATTTAAGCGCAAGCAATTGATTTTACAACAATTTATTTACGTAAAAGAATTGAATGATTTTCACTTGCCGTCTGAACAAGCTTTTAGAGCAATCATCTGTCAGCAAAAAGAAACTCATGCTAGTGAGCTCTTAAAACTTCAAACTCAGATGGAAAATATTCAAAACCTCATTAAAATGTGGTCACACCAGATGAAAGTTCCTTTGTCAGCTCTTTCTTTGATGGCTCAGACTGACCAACTTGACCCAAAAGAAGTGGAACAGCAGTTAAATCGTCTACAAAATTATTTAGATACCTTGTTAAATTATCTTAAATTCAGCCAAAATAAAGACGATTTTCGATTTGAGAAACTATCTGTCAAAAATATCGCAACCTCAATCATCAAAAAATATCGTATTCCTTGTTTATTAAAACACCTTTCTGTTGAGGTGACAGGTGATTGGGAACTCAATTCCGACAGAAAGTGGGTTAATTTTGCTTTAACTCAATTAATCGATAATGCTATTAAGTACTCAAAAGAGGGGGGAAAAATTGCCATTCGTATCTCTCAATCTAGCATTGAAATATCTGATGATGGTATCGGCATACTTGAAGAAGATTTACCACGTATTTTTGAAGAAGGTTTCACAGGCTTCAACGGTCATGAACATCAAAAAGCCACAGGTCTTGGTCTCTATATGACAAAACAAGTCCTAGATAGCCTTAATCTTGATATCACAATTCATAGTCAAATTGACCAAGGAACACAAGTTTTCATCACACCTAAAAAACGTTAAGTAAGACTATTTCGTCTTGCTTTTTTACTGAATATCTTTTATAACATTGTTAGTTTATAAACTAACATAAAAAGGAGGAAGCTAAGTTTTCTGGAGAAAAATTAAAAGCACTGCGTCAAGAAAATGGCTATTCTCAAGCTGATTTAGCCAAAAGACTACAAATATCAAGAGCTTCGTACTTTAATTGGGAGAATGGTAAAACAAAACCAAATCAAAAAAATTTAGAACAATTAAGTCAGATTTTTAAAGTTGATGAAACGTATTTTCTTTCTGAGCATGATATTGTCAATACTTACTTACAATTGAATCCAGATAATCGCTTAAAATTAGAGAACTACGCAAAAAATCTCCTAAAAGAGCAAGAAATTATTAAACCATTACCAAAACTTTACTCTTATAAGGTTTTTGAAAAGTTATCTGCAGGTACTGGTTACTCTTATTTTGGCGATGGCAATTACAATACAGTCTTTTATGATGAGCAGTTAGACCACGATTTTGCATCTTGGGTTTTCGGTGATTCAATGGAACCAACTTATCTAAATGGTGAAGTGGTCCTTATTAAGCAAACTGGCTTTGATTATGATGGAGCCATTTACGCCGTTGATTGGGATAGACAAACTTACATCAAAAAAGTTTATCGAGAAGAAGATGGATTACGTTTAGTCTCTCTCAATAAACATTATGCTGACAGATTTGCACCTTATGATGAAAATCCACGAATCATTGGAAAAATCGTTGGGAACTTTAAACCTTTAGAAATTCAACTACATAATATTATTTATGCAAAATGGCTAATTAACAGTTTTTAAAATTACTTTAACATATAAAAATCTGGACTAATTTTATAGTCCAGATTACTTTTTACAATTTATCAAGCGCATTTTTTTGTTCATCATTAACGATATGGGTATACAAGTCAGTAACCTGAGTGCTGGCATGCCCTAATTGGTGACTAACCAAAACTTGTGATTTAGTTGCGCCATACAGTCTCGTTGCTAATGTGTGACGAAGTTTGTGGGGAGTCACACGAACCTTAAAATCTTGCGAATACTTGGCAACCAATTTTTCAATACTTGAAGCATCGATACGATTTGGAACACCACGGTATTCTGTTAAAAATAGTGCTTGATCTTGTTTTTCTGCTTTATAACGAGGTGCACGAATTTTTAAATAGTCTTCAAGATAAGGTTTGGCAAAAGCAGCAACATTCACAGAATCGCGTTTACCACCTTTACGAGTGATTTCGATAACCATCATATTCAGATGTAAATCCTTCAAATCAAGATTAACAGCCTCAGAAAGACGAACACCAGATGCAAGAAGAAGTGAAATAATCGCTAAATCACGCTCCTTGTTCTTCTGAAAGGAGGAGAGGGCGCGGTGTGAGAGCTTGTTTTGGTATTCCTTATCGATGTATTCGATAAATGCCATGGTCTCATCGCCTAAAAAAAGCTTCCCTTTAATATTTTCAGCCCGAGCTGCCAAGGTTTCCTTCTTTTTCTTGGTTGAAATCTTTTTCATGACATTTCGATAGAAGTAGGGGTCACCATTTTCGTCCTCGACCTCTTCTGTCAGATACTTAAATAAGCTTGAAAGTGCTGAGAGAGTGCGGTTGATAGTGGTTTGTGAAACTCCTTGCTTGGTTGAATAGGTGTTTAAAGAAGGACGTTCACGCAGATATAGTACAAAAGATTCCATATCTTTTTTTGACAAATGTTCTAAAGTACCTAATTCAATATCAGCAATCTGATTAGCATTTGAAATACCTGAATCAAGAATCCATTCAAAAAATCGTCGATATTCCTTGAGGTATTCATACAAGGTTGTAAAACTATATGGTACAGAAAGTTTTGATTGGTAATAGTCAAGGACATACCAAGGCATTATATTTTTTAGTTCATCAATTTTTTCAAGTAATTTTTCTCGTTTCATCTGAAAATCTCCCTGGATGTCTTTATAATAGTAGTTTATCATAGACTGATTTGTTTTTCAAGAAAATTACAGTTTTTCGGAAAGATGTTATGAAAAATTTTAGAAAGAGCTGATTTATATTAATTTTATATTATCGTCAAAAACATTTGATTTTATGCGTTTTCCTGCTCATTAGTTTTTTATTGACTACTTATTCTTCCTATTCTCATGCTCAAAATTTTTTTCGAAAAAATTTTCACTGAATAAATGGCAAATTGTCTTTAGCAAATCTTTATAAGGTAAAATTTTGACTCTTTATCTGTTTTTTAGGCTTTATAACTTACCTACTTTAAGTGTTTTTAGGCGTTTTTTTGTCTTTTCTTCGTGTCATTTGTCATGAAATTTGCTAAAAACACCTTCTATTTTGGTTTTTTAGACTTGATTTTTATTGTTTGTAAGCGAATTCAGTGTTTTTTCACACATTAAAGAACCCCACAGCTTTTAAACTGCGGGGATTTTTTATTCAACAAACTCAATAATATTGCCTTTGCAATTCTTGATTAACTCATAATCTTGCGTCACAACGATAATTGTTTTTCCATTATGTGCCATTTCTTGTAAATCGTCAATCATTTTGGTCATTTGTCCGTTGTCCGTGACACAAGCCGCTTGTAGGCTCATCTAAAACGATGATAGGTTTATTGGAAGCTTTTGCCATGGCTAATAACAAACGTTGATTTTCTCTTCCTGATAAACTTTGCGGATGTCTTTCCAGCTTATCGCTCAAACCAAACTAGGTGAGCGCATCTTTTTTAGCTTTCTTGTTATCGCTAACAATGGAAATTTCCGTGTCTTTTTCAATCATCATCAATCGCTTCAATTCCACCTACACAAACATTCTAACTATCATATTCTTAATGTACACTTTACACAAAAAATAATTGATGACTATTTAGTTGGACAATACGAATTAAGTCAAGAGCTGATTTTTCAAATTTTCCAAGAAACGAAATGTTTTATTAGTGAAATGTATTCTTTTCTTGAGTATGCGAAGGAGTAATAATTTCATTTTCTTCCCAATTGATCTGCTATTAGGATTGCCTGTTTGTATTTTTCCGGATCAAACGGTGTATTTTTGTATTCATTTGTCGTCATTGCAACTTCAACAATTTTAGGAACATCTTTTTCTTCTAGTCCCAAATCTTCCAAGGTAACTGGAAGGCCTAGCTTTCTATTAAATTCAGCTACTTGTGTAAGTTCATCCATTTCATCATAATAAGCATGAAGGACTAAGACACCAAACGAAACTACCACACCGTGCAAATATTCTCCCTGACGAGGAATTGACATAGTGGCGTTATAAAAGGCATGAGCGTGGGCAGAATTGTAATAAAAGTCTGGTTGATTAACTAGATTTGAGGCATATCCTGTTGAGACAATGATATCAAGGGCGATTTCTTCGACAGCCTTGCTAGCACGACTGCTTTCCACATCTTTCATGGCTTCTTCACCATAACGATAAAAGGCTTCCTTAGATGATAAGGCAATTGCGCGTCCCAAGGTTGCTGTATGTGACAGGATTTGTCCTTTTTTTAGAGCCTCATCTGAGGCGTGTTCAACTTCTGGCGCTTTTGAAATACCATCTGCAATCCCTGCCCAAAAGTATTTTGTTGGTGCTTCCGCAATAATACGAGTATTGATAAAAATATGTAACGGAGCATCGGGATAGCCATATGAGTTGACAGAATGGTCTTCATTGTAAACAACAGCGATAGCTGTTCCTGCTGAACAATTAGAACAAATGGTTGGAAAGGTAAATACAGGCTTATCTAGTGTTTTTGCGACCATTTTAGTTGTATCTAGTGCTCTACCACCACCAAAACCAAAAATAACATCTGCTTTTTGGACATTTTCATCAGCGGCTAACCTCTCAATGGTAGCTAGAGTAGAATTTTCACCATATACTAGACTTGTTAAAATGTCATAGGAAGTACCTTCTAGCACTTGTCGAACTTCCTTCTCAGCACTTGCTAAGGCATTTTCTCCTCCAATAAAAGCAATCTTCTTAAAGTCATACTTTTTGAGAACGTCTGGTAATTCTTTGTATGCATCTACACCATAACTATAATTTGACATAATTGTTGTTGTCATATTAAACCCTCTTTTTCTAAAGTATTATCGTTATTATACACCTATTTTGAAAATATATACTATTTTTTTAAAATTAATTTATCAGTACTATTGAAATATTTAGCATTTGTATAACTGCATACAGCTACAAGGATCATCCAAAACTGATGATGTCACTTGCTAGTTATCGGTTTTGGGGCAGTGGCTCATTTCATATTAGATTTTGATTTTCTTTGAATAGCTCAAATTATTAAAAACAAAGAGAACACTCGAATGTAACAAGTGTTCTCCTTCTTTTTTCTATTTGCGTTTTTTCTTAGCTTTTTTCATTTTGTTTGCCATGCGTTTCATTGATTGTTTCATGGCAAATTCGCCGATTTTACCTTTGAATCCGCCACCCATCATTTGGCTAAGATCCATGTCTCCACCAAGCGCTGATAGGTCTGGCATACCATTTCCACCCATCATGCCTTCAAGTGATGACATGTCCATGCCGTTTGGCATGTTTTTAGGAAGGTTATTTGGGTTGATACCCATTTTCTTCATCATTTTTTCCATGTCACCAGACATAACACCTTGCATCATTTGTTTTGCTTGGTTGAAATCTTTGATGAATTTGTTGACGTCAACAAAGCTGTTACCTGAACCAGCTGCAATACGACGACGACGGCTAGGTGTTAGCAAATCAGGATTTTCACGTTCTTCAGGCGTCATTGATGACACGATAGCACGTTTACGAGCGACAGCTTTTTCATCAACCTTGAAGTTCTTAAGAGCTGGGTTGTTAGCCATACCAGGAATCATTTTAAGAAGATCTTCCATCGGTCCCATGTTTTGAACTTGGTCGAGTTGTTCGATGAAATCGTTGAAATCAAAGGTGTTTTCACGCATTTTTTCTGCGAGTTCCATTGAACGTTTTTCATCGTATTCTTGACTTGCTTTTTCGATCAATGTGAGCAAGTCACCCATACCAAGGATACGGCTTGACATACGATCTGGGTGGAATGTCTCAATATCAGTGATTTTTTCACCAGTACCAGTGAATTTGATTGGTTTACCAGTGATTTCACGAATTGAAAGTGCCGCACCACCACGAGTATCACCATCAATCTTAGTCAAGACAACCCCTGTGATATCCAATTGTTTGTTGAATTCATCAGCGACATTGGCAGCTTCTTGACCAATCATGCTATCAACAACCAAAAGAATTTCATTTGGTTTCGCAAGAGCTTTAACATCACGAAGTTCTTGCATCAAAGCTTCATCGATTTGCAGACGACCAGCTGTATCGATGATAACGTAGTCGTTGTGGTTTTCTTTGGCTTGTGCAAGACCGTTTGTTACGATTTCAACGGCTGAGTGGTCAGTTCCCATATCAAAGACTGGAACATTGATTTGGCTACCAAGAGTCTTCAATTGGTCGATGGCTGCTGGACGATAGATATCAGCCGCAATCATCATTGGACGTGCATTTTCTTCTTTAATCAGCTTGTTAGCCAATTTACCAGCAAATGTCGTTTTACCAGCACCTTGAAGACCGACCATCATAATGATTGTAGGAATTTTAGGTGATTTTTCAAGCTCAGCTGTTTCAGAACCAAGGATTTCTGTTAATTCTTCGTTAACGATTTTAACGATTTGTTGTGTTGGGTCGAGCGTATCAATGATTTCATGACCAACGGCACGTTCACGAACACGTTTGATAAATGTCTTAACGACCGGAAGAGCAACGTCAGCTTCAAGCAAAGCTAAGCGAATCTCTTTGGTTACTTCTTGAACATCTTTTTCAGATAGCTTTTTCTTTCCGCGAATATTTTTAAAAACCCCTTGCAGGCGTTCTGTCAAACTTTCAAAAGCCATAATAAATTCTCCTACCTAAATCTATAAATTATCAATTATCTGTAAATTAATCTCGGTTATCAATACTGCTCAAAATGGCAATCTTTTCTTTCAAGAAATCATCTGATGGGTATTTATCCAAAATCTCATCAAAAATCTGACTGCGAACAATATAATCCGAATACATGTGCAGCTTCATCTCATAACCTTCTAAAATCTTTTCAGTACGTTTGATATTATCATAAACTGCCTGACGGCTAACACCAAATTCCTCAGCAATCTCAGCCAAGCTATAGTCATCCGCATAATACAGTTCGATATAATTCATCTGCTTATCTGTCAAAAGCGCAGCATAAAACTCAAAAAGAGCATTCATACGATTGGTTTTTTCAATTTCCATAGCCTTTATTTTACCATATTTTGCCTAATTTTAATAGTTAGAATTGGTTAATCACACCCAATAAGTCATAAAAGTCGTAAGCGATATCAGTTTAGAAGCAAACATTAGTGTAACTTTCTCTAAAATGATACAATAAAACAAGGTTGAGACTGAGTTTAAATCGGTGACGATTTATCCAAAGAGTGCAGTTGTACTAGGTAAAGGTGCTGCCGCCTTGATTTTTTCAAGGAAAATCCCCGAGGGTTCTCAACCTTTTTATATTTGATGACAAAAGAGAGCAAGAAAACTTGCTCTCTTATTTTTAATTATTCTCCAAATAAAATTCGAAGCGGTCGCCGACATACTGACTGTGTACGTACTCAAATGGTCTACCATCTGTGAAATATGAGACCTGTGTCAAAGCCAGTACGGCATGATTTTTCGGAACCTTAAGGTAGTTAGCCACGCGCTCACTCGCATTTTTGGCATAAATGGTTTGCTGACTCTTACCAATCTCATAACCATTATCCGTCAAAGTCTGGAAGAAATGCTCCGTGATATCCTCACGCTTAAACTCACGAATCAACTTCTCAGGAATTGATGCCACCTCAAAAACCAAAGGCACATTATCCGCATAACGCACGCGCTCCATACGCACCACATAATCGCTAGGCTTCAGTTGCAACTGCTGAATCTCAGTCTCATTGGCAGGTTTACGCTGATAAGAAACCACCTGAGATGACGGGCTCTTGCCTTGCGAACGCACAATCTCTGTGAAACTCGTTGTTCCTCGCATCTTCTCTTGCACACGATGGCTAGCCACATAAGTCCCACTACCCACACGACGCTCAAGAATCCCTTCTTCCACCAAAAGCGTAATCGCCTGACGAAGCGTCATACGACTCACCTCATAATCATCAGCCAAATCACGCTCACTCGGCAAACGCTGACCAATCTCCCAAAAACCATCGTCAATCTTTTTCTTTAACGCATCATGAATTCTAATATACGCTGGAACCATAACCACTACTCCCGTTCTGTTCTAAATAACCTTGCTTTATTTTAACATATTTTTGCCGAAGTTTTTAGTGAAGTGGGATATTATTTCTTTTGGAAAATGGCGGCGCTGTGAAGTTAATCGAGTATAGAAAACTTTGTTCAAGGATTTTTAAGATTGAGAAGAAAATAAGCTAGCGCTGGGGAATTAAATAGAATGATGTCAGAAAGTGTATATACTTGTTTTTTTGTATATACATGATATAATGTATTTACAAGGAGGTACTCATATGAATGTCGTATTAAGAAAAACTGGGAATAGCACCGTTATTACTATCCCAAATAAAATTAAAGAAGCTCTTGGAGCAGAAATCGGAGAAGAAATTGAATTTGTAACATCTGGTAATAACGTTATTATACGAAAAGCCGAACCTAAATTTGATTTTGATAAAGAGCTTGAAAAAGCTATGAATCAATATGATGATCTTTTGAAGGCATTGGTAGATAAATAATGAAATATTTAACCGCTGAGGATATTATCAAAATTAATGTCATGGTTATAGGGAAATATTCACCTAACGAGCCAGTGGGGATTGCTAATTCAAATAGTCTTCAAATGATTATTGAACAACCTAAACAAGAAATTTTTGGAAAAGTTCTTTATCCTGATATCTATAGTAAAGCAGCCATTATTTGGATAAATTTCATTAAAAAACATCCGTTTTATAATGCCAATAAACGCACTGCACTACTTGCGCTACACATGTTTCTAGCGATGAATGGCTATCGTTCAGATATTACTTTTGAGGATGGACTTGCTAAAACAATTGAAATTGCTACTTTTCAAGGAGACTTTGAAAAATTAAAAGAAAACGTTATTGATTTTCTCAAAGAAAATAAAAGAGTTATTGAAATTTAAAAATCACAAAGATTACTAAAAATTAATCTTTGTGATTTTTTACTATAAAAGAAGTTATGACATAATCGCCTGACGAAGTGTCATCCGGCTCACCTCATAATCATCCGCCAAATCACGCTCACTCGGCAAACGCTGACCAATCTCCCAAAAACCATCGTCAATCTTTTTCTTTTTTAGCATAAAATCAAGGAAGTTTTTAGTCAGGGTATTATTTCTTTTGGAAAATGGCGGGGCTGAGAAATTAACTAAGTATAGCAAACTTTGGTTAAGAAATTTTTGAGAGAAAAGGGATTTGCTGACGCTGGAAAACTGAGACTCGACACAATCTTTAATCAACACATTTTGAATCTATTTCTTCTTGCAGAATATATCTATGTATAATATTTTCTAAATCTTTTATTGTTTGATAAATATCTGTCGTTGTACTATTATTTTCTATTATCCTTGCTGAAGAGTGTGAGACTGGATTTTCATTTCTTAATTTGTGAGCTTTCTTTATAATTTCAGCGCTTCCATTTATATCTTTATAAAAATCACATAAGGCTTTTTCTTTAAAAAATCCATTATAATTTGGTCGTCTTTCCGACTCTCCTATAAAAATTTTGTTTACATGGTCTAAATCTGCCGTTACTCTATCAAAAAAGTTTTTAAAATAAGCATAGGCTGTTAAATTATTATTCTTAGCTTTTTCTGTATAGTACATAAAATAAAGGTAAGAAGTTTTCCAATCATCACTAATTACTTTACCGAGCGTTCGTATTGATTCTTTTTTATAAAACCGTTTTACAAAACTTGCTTTACAATTACTTACATAATATTTATATAATTCAGGTGCTTCTTCACTTAGTGCCGAAAGTAAATCACTATGGCAAAAACCTCTCTGTACTAGATATGTAATTGCAATTGATATATCGTATAAGTTCCACTTAGCAATTTTATGTTTTTGGAAAAGTACATTTAAAATAGTTTTGATAGAGTTGACATCATGCGTTTTCATCACTAATACTCCTAATCTTTTAGGATCAAATGATAATACTGAAAAATCTTTTTTAATAATTTTATTCATCAAGTTAGTTACTTTTTCTGAATCTACCTCTGATTCATAAACTAAATAATTGAATACCTCAGTTGGAGTAAATTCTATATCCTCAAAAGAAAAATAACTATCAATTAACTCATTATACCTCTCAATATCTAAGCATTCGTTTTCTACTATTCCTAAGATTTTCTCAAGAAATCCTTCTAACGAACCAGGGTATAACTCTTCAATATTATGTTTATTACCATAAATAATTTCATCGTATAATGATTTTTTTAATTCGCTATTAATATCAATTGTTAAACCCATCTTACACTTGTGCGAATTAATAGCCAATCCACATTTCTTTAATATCGATGAATACTCAATTCTTATTTTATTATATGCCGTCTTAACATCTTTTTCGCTTTCTTCAGAAGAGATAAGAATATATAAATCATCTACATATCTAATCATTTTAAAATCAGTTATTGATTCAACCTTTTTTTCTATAAATTCTTGAAGTTCACAATCTACCTGATCTAAATAGACCTCAGTAGCTAAAAATGATGACATTATACTATTCTCAATTAAGGGAAACCTACCCTCTCCTGAGTATTCCAATAACTTTTTATATAACTGTAATCTTGTTTGAGAAAAATTAACTGAATCCTTATTGCAAACATAATCAATCCGTTCTATTAATTTATCAAGATTTATATTTGTAAAAAAATTTGCAATATCGGTTTTGATGTAATATTTATAAGTATCTTGATATGAATTAATTTCTTTAAAAAAAGTATCATATTCTTTTTTATATTTAACAGTAAGTTTAGTATCATAACTACCAGCATAATATACAGAAATATCATCTTTTCTTTGGGATTTATAAACCCTTGATATCTCGCAACCAACTGACTGAAGGACCAAATATAATACCGGAGAAACCAAAGAAGCATCTCTAAAACTGCCATCTCGTTTTTGAATATAGTTTTCTGACCGTTGTATTGCACTCTCAAAAAGAAGAAAAGAACCACTTTTTATATATGAATCATAGAACTCTTGACTTATCAAATATTCCCAATCATCTTTAGATAATTTTGTAAACGGAAACCATTGCAAGGATACTTTTTTTGATCCTTCACTCAAACTTCTATATGCACAGCAAATATTTTTCCATGTTGTATATTCAATTTTAAACACTTCAATCTCCCAATTGTTAAAAAGATTCTTTTTAACAATATGTTATCACTATTATTATAAAAAAGGAATAAGGTTATCCTTACTCCTCTACTTCAAATTTTGGTAAGCTGTTGACCAAATCGACTGTCTGCATAGATACATTGATGATTCTTAGTAGCAGATTAAAAATATATTTTTCATCATCACTATAATCATTCGGATCATCAGTAATACCTGATTTTTTATCTGTTTTAACCTGATATTGGTCCATAATCCATTCGATTGCTGAACGTCCATTAACAAGATATTGATAAGCTTTTTCTGGGATATTGCTGATAGTAATATCACTATTATAAATAATAGTTGAACGGTCATTGACTGATTTACCGTTCTCATCACGTTTTTTAGCAAATTTCATCTTAGTTACCTTATAAGATGTCTGCTCTGATAATTGAATATCCACACCTTTATAAACTGGAACTTCCTCATAATTAAGGTGCAAATCCATCAAGGCTTTGCCGACCTCCACATACCTGTCTTTCTGCTTAACAATCGGAATCCTAGCCAAGTCTTTCTTCAAATCATTGGCATATTTTTCCTGATACTCACGAGAATTAAGCAAACCATAAACATAAGCAAAAGTATCATCTAAACTTAACCCAAGTTTGTCAGCAAAAGCTTGATTCATATTATCATTAGACTGAAAAAGTGCTGTTTCATCGATTTCATTATCATAACGCATGAAATGCTGTCCAGTATCCATTGCGTGCAGATTTGGCATTACATTCGTAACGAGTGCTGAAAAATCCCTGGAAATTCCTTTACCTGTTGTCATAATAACAAGATTTTCTTCACCAAATTTCTTATACCATTGACCAGGACGTTCTATTACATCATTATCATAATAGAGACTTTTCTTTGTAAATGGACGATATAACGACTCGATGATACTATTCTTATCAAACTGAATTTCTTTAGATTTTTGAATTGAATCTTCTAGTTTCACTGACCATTTAACAAAATTATCATTTCGATTGAGCAGAGATTTTCTTTCATTGCTAGCTACCGATTGTAGTCTGTCCAACTCTGATTTATAGTTCGAAATCAATTTATTACTGTTATACTCTACCTGCTCTTTTGAGAAATTGTAAACCCATAAGTCTCTTGCAGTACTAATTCCTACAGCATTTGAAAGAAATACAGATTCATGTCCTCCTGCCATAATTGCATACTTCTGATAATTCGGATCACGTTGGTTAAGCCAATCATTATTAGCATCAGGTGTAATTTCTTGCCAATCTATAGCTGAAATATCTGCAAAGTCTTCGATGATACTGAGCTTTTCTTTTTGCGATAGATAATCGCCAATATCATGGTAATGAATTTCATGACTATCAGAACCATCCCTAACTAAGATAGAGATTGCAACTGTTGTTCTTGTTCCTCCGCCAAAGACATTCCCCCCCTCTTTTTTACGAAGTTCTCCAAGTCCAAGGGCATTTCCACGCATATTGAAAATATAAAGATGATTAAAATCCTCATAAAGTCCTGCACGTAATCCATCTGTTGCGTTTGAATTTAGGAAACCACCATTAGTAACAAAACCAATAACGCCTTTATCTTTTAGTCGGTCAGATGCCCATCGAAAGGCTTTTACGTAAGAATCATACAGACCTTTTGTCAATCCAGCATTTGATTTTGCCACATAGGTATCCGCCAAGCGTTTATCCAACTTCGGATAAGAAATATTTTGATTATTATCATTCTGACTACTTTGACCAATAGAGTAGGGAGGATTACCAATAATCGCTGTAATCGGCTTTTCTTGTTGGCGTTTGAGACGCTCATCATTTGTTCCAAAGAACGAATCATCAAGTGTGTCCTCTTGTTCTGTTGATTCAAAGGTATCTGTAAGAACAATTCCTTCAAATGGTATATACGGTTCATCACCATTAATATCATCAAATACCGCCTCGATATTGATAGCAGCGATATAATAGCTTAAAAGGACTATTTCATTCGCGTGAAGTTCTTGCGTATATTTTCTTAGAATATCATTATAAGTGATTTCACCCTTATCCATAAGAGTTTTAAGATATTGTAGCGTGCGCGTAATAAAAGTACCTGTTCCTGTAAATGGATCAAGAATATGAACATTTTCGCTTGCTAATGGTTTACCAAAATGTTTACGTAAGACTACATCAACAGATTTAACGATAAAATCAACTACCTCAACAGGTGTAAAGACAATTCCTAGACGTTCTGTTGTTGACTTGAAACCAGTAGAAAAGAATTTATCATAAAGAGTGATAATAATTTTTTGCTTAGCTTGTGCATTATCAATCCCTTCAGCACGTAAACGAACAGATTCATAAAATGGTTGCAATTCTTTTTGCTCTTTCTCAAAGCCATATTGAGATAATTCGGAAATGATTTTTTCCATAGCTGAACTAACAGGATTATTTTTAACAAAGCTGTACTCACCAAATAAAGCATCAAATATCGGCAATGTAATTAAGTGTTGAGCTAACATTTCAATGGCTTGTTCTTGATTAATAGATTCATTGATATTATGCTGCAAGCTGTGTAGGAAACGTTCAAAAGCTGCCTTACTATCTAGGTTCTGTTCTAAAATAATCTTAATTCCCTGAATGTGACGGCGTGCAATATCGGCAACATCTTTCGACCAATCTTCAAGATAACGTCTATCACCCACTTTTTGAACAATTTTACCGTAAATAGCACCTTCTATAGCTTCCCATTCAAGTTCTAATTCAGTTTGATAAGGTTTAAATGGTTCTTCAATAACCGTTCCATCACCATTTGTATTAAACTCAGGATCATCAGGTGCACCACCAACCCCAATAACTTGGATATTTTTAGGCTTAGACTTGTTCAATTCTAACTTATTAATAGTAGCTTCAAAACGTTCATCTACTGAACGCAAGGCATTAAGAACTTGCCAAACGACATCATACGATTTATTGTTATCCAAGATCGTTTCTGCTGTTTCTCCCGCAGGAACTACAATTGGAAGAATAATATAGCCATATTCTTTTCCTTCAAATTTTCGAATAATACGACCGACTGCTTGAACAATATCAACTTGTGATTTGCGTGGTGATAGGAAAATAATAGCATCTAGATTAGGAACGTCAATTCCCTCTGTCAAGAAACGTACATTTGATAAAATGCGAGCCGAATTTTCTGGAATATCATCACTTGCTAACCAGTCTAACGCTTCATTTTTCTCAAGAGCATTCATTCCTCCATCAACATGACGAACATTAACAGAGTAACCTTCTTCACTATCAAGATAGTCATTAACAACACTTTCAAATTGTCCAGAAATACGTTTGCTATCTTTAATAGTACGTGAGAAAGCGATAGCGCGCTTCATTGGTTCACCGGAAACTTTATCTACAAAACTTTCACGTTTAATCATACCATTCCAAACACCAATAATACGCCCGACATCATCAATGTTTAGCCCGTTTTCAGGATCAGATAATGATTTTTGCATATCTTTTTGGACAACTGTTTCATCCACAGCTAAAACCATCAGTTTATAATCTGTTAAAATATCATGACTAATAGCATCACCAAAACCTAAACGATAAAAGACTTCACCATATAAACTTTCATCATCCATACTTGAAATAACTATTGAATTATCTTTAGCTTTTTTCTTAGCATCCATACCATATAGTTTTGGCGTTGCTGTTTGATAAAGACGTTTCTTGGCTTTAACATTTAAATTACTGTGAACTTTTGTAAATACTGAATCTTGATCACCTAAAGCTTTAGCACCAGTTGTGCGGTGTGCCTCATCAGCAATAATTAAATCAAATTCTGGGAAACCATTCTTTTGTGCCTGTCCTAAAACTTCAATTGATTGATATGTACTAAAAACGACTAATAACTCTTTTTTAGGTAATTTTGCTAATTCTTCATAGTTTTCAACAATAGTTTTAGCAGATGTTGTTGCTGGATATCCGATATCACTAGCTTTTATTGTAATATTTGATTCATCTTGTTTAATACTGCCACGACTAGCATTTCTATCACTTGTTACCGCCATTGATGACATAGTCATCTCGGTATCATTATTCCAACCACGTAATGTTTGAGTAAGAAGCTGGATACTAGGAACTAAGTAAAGAACAACATACTGTTCTTTAGCTGCTGATTTTGCCATAGCTTCGGTAATTTTCAAACTAGTAAAAGTTTTACCAGTACCTGGAGCCATGATTAATTGACCTCGGTCGTTAGTTTTATAATGTTCTAAAGCCGCTGCAATTACTTCTCTTTGATAATAGCGTGGTTGCTTTTTAGACTTGACTTCTACTTCTTCTGGTCGTTCAAAAGAAAATTTATCCCAATCAATTCGAGAATTTCTAAGATCTGATAAACCAATACGTATGACATCACTTCTGTCAGCTAAAGCTTTTTCCGCATTTTTCCCCCACTTATCTGTGGAAGCTACTATAATTCCTGATTCATAGTAATCTTTACCAAGTTCGCTTAAAAACGAATCAATATTGGATTTTTGAATAGGATGGTCGTAAAATTTAGCTTGGATTGCTACTAGTTCCCCAGTAAATTTTTCAGCAACTAAATCTACTCCAATATCTGTTTTTGGAATACCATATTCTTCTGGGACATCAACTAACATCCATACATTTTTAAATTCGTTTTTGTATGTGGGTTCATTTTGAAAATATGCTCTTACAAGATATTCAAAATATGTTCCTCTATCACGCTGTGTCTCAGCAGAGTTATTTATCTGATTTACAAGATTATCAAAACTCATTGTATAACCCCTTTTCTCACATGAGTAAGGGACTTCATAGTAATACACTAAGGGTACCCTTACCTCAAATTATTATATCTTCTACATTATATCATGCTTCCACCACGCACGGAACCGGTATCTTGACCATTCAAATAAAAAACTTACCTAGCTCTTCATAAAACTAGATAAGTTATTCTTGGTTAGTCTCCACGTTCTTCATCTTCCAATCCAACCAACTGACGTTGGCGTTTGTTGGCTTGGTCTGCGATTATTTCATCACAGTTTTAAATGCTTTTGCGGTGCCATTGTTAGACAGCTCTGAAAAGCTTTCGTTATATTTATCAACGATTCTTTTTACTTCTTCCTTTGTGGTCATTTAATCTCCTTATATCTCTCCTCACACTCCCTCGACTTCGACGCCGATTGCTAGGATGTCCTTGGTTTTGATGAGGTGGTAGTGGGATTTCGTTTTGATGGTGATTTCTTGTGGGGTGATTTCGGTGATTTTGCCTCTGAGTTGTTGGCTGTGGCCTTTGTCTTTTGCGGTTGTAAAAACACCAGTGAGGTGGCTGGTGTAGAGTTGGCTGAGGAGCAGCGCTTTTTGGTCTTGGGTAAGGTTGGTGTGTAGGAGTTCTTTGGTTTTGTCAGCTTTTAGTGAGCTGGTGTGTTCTGATAAGAAAAAGCCCATCCATTTTTCCATGCCTCTGTCGTAGTGCTCACGCGCCGCTTGAAATGGTAAATAACTGCGGTCAATCATCTTAACTTAATCCATCCAATCCTCCTGCTGAATGCCCTCCGACCAATTTGCTGCGCTCTAAACTGCGTGAGGCTTCCTGCAGAGCATTAGCCTTTTGAATAGTCGTAAAGCCAAACTGGTCACGAATAGCATCAATAGCTGATTGGAGCCTTTCTTCTTTTTCTATTTTTTCAATGTCATCAAATAAAGAAAACGTAGTGTACGATTCATCGACTAAGCCTGAATAAGACACCGCGATATGTCTGACTGCACCCGAATCATATTTTTTGCGCAGCAAAGTTAAAACGTGCTCAGTCAGTTGCTTGGTGTTATTGCTAGGCTCGATTTTCATTTGCGCCTGAATACGGTGCTTTTTCTCTTGCTTTGAAAAGCCGACATAAATCGACACATTTGTCGCCTTCTTGTGAGCTCTTCTCAGGCGAATAGCAACCTGCTCTGCCATTTCCCTAAAAACTAACTCGATATCGACTTTCTTGCGATAATCGCGTGGCAAAACCTGAGAATTGCCAATGCTCTTAGACTTAGGCTTGTAGGGCTGGTGAACGTTGCTTTCATCAATGCCGTTAGCATGAAAGAAGAGGTCAACCCCCACGATACCAAGCTCTTTCTTGAGAATATCGGGATTGAAATTAGCAAGTTCTTTGATGGTAAAAATGCCAAGTTTATTAAGACGTTTTTCCATACGGCTGCCAATCCCCCAGAAGTCAGTCATCTTAGGAATCGCCCAAACCTTGGTCTCGACATCCTCGTAAGACCAATTGGCACGCATGTTCTGATTGTGCTTGGCTTCATTATCGAGAGCAAGCTTTGCAAGTAATGGATTGGCATTTGACATGCCAACCGTTGAGTAGATGCCTGTCTTTTGCCAAATTTCTCGCTGAATCATGGCAGAAACCTTATCTAACTTTTCTTTCTTACCTAGGGTCTTATCTGGGATAAAATAGTTCAGCGATGAGGTCAAGTCGATAAAACCTTCATCAATAGAGTAAGGTAGGATATCTTCGATGCTACCATAGTTTTGAAAGATATGCTGAATCTCTAGATTTTTCTCAATGTAGCGGTCCATTCGCGGCGGTACTATCCAAGTCGCCTTTGCCCAATTTTCGATGTAAGCGACATATTCAGGCGTCGTAGGAAAACCTTGACGTTTGGCATTGTAATAAGAAAACTTGCGCGTGTGAACATCAAACGGAAAATCATAAGCTCGGCTGACATTTGATGTTCCAAAAACTTTCTTAAATGTCGGTGAAGACGCTAAAATCAAGCCACTGGCATTTTCAGCTCGGCTCATAACGCAAAGCGAAGTTTTCAAAGGATGCAAGCCACGGTCCACGCACTCCACACTAGCATAAAAGGACTTCATATCCACAAAGGCGATATCAGAACGCGGCTCTCGTGAATAATCAAAATAGCCCATCTAAGTCTCCATGGTGATTAAAATCGAATCATTAACCAAGAAAGCATAAGGTGAGAGTTCGCTCTCTTTATCCTCTGGTAAATAAACCTTCGAAAAGCGCTGATGCATGACAGAATCTGCAAAATCATCCATATCAAAAATTTCGACCTTACTATCTGGTGCTAAATCATATGAATCCAAATCTAAAATATCTTTTAAATGCATCTTATCCTCCTATGATTGGCATGAAGTTGCCGACAATTTTTCCAACAATACGTGGATTTTCATCGTATGGTGCAAATTTATCGGCGTAATCTTTGTTAATCGATACTAGGCGTAGCCCATTTTCCTCGCGGTAAACTTTTTTGATATAAGTCTGTGAGTTCCAAACGACTGCATAAACCGCACCATCGTAGTCAAACCCAGTCTCACGAATGAGAGCGACAGAGCCATTGTGATAAGTCGGCTCCATAGAATCCCCATCAATCCACGAGGCAAAATCATGCGCCAAATCTTTATCAAAATAAACTGTATCGTAATCCATATCATCATAGACATTAGCACCGATACCAGCTGACAAACGTTCGTAAACCTTGTAGGCAAAACGTGGTTCTTGAACCATAGTAACCACCTTGCGCTGCTGTTCAAGTAAATCTTGAACATAAGTCAAAGCTTTATCCTGATTTTGGTCAGTTAATTGCTTATAAAGAGTCGCAATCTCAAGCTCAGAAAAATAGCCGTGCGACACTTGCAAAAGCTCTTCTAACTTAGCCAAGTTAGCTTTTGTTGGCTTTGCCGTACCTTTTTCCCAAGCAAAATAAGATTGCTTAGAAATACCAAGTTCCTTTGCCAGTTCTGTCTGCTTCAAACCAAGTTCCAAACGACGATTTTTTAACTTTTCAGGATAATACATCAAACTCACCTCTTTTATCGCATTTTGTAAAGATAAACTGATTTGTTTTTAAAAAGTCAGTTATACAACTGACTTTATTATATAAAAAAAGTGAATCATTGTCCACTTTGACATGTAGATGAAGTCGCAAAGATTATTACCAATTTTTCCATTAAATCTGGATGTTTAGCAGAAAAAAAGCGGACTTAGGCCCGCTTAGATTTTTTTATCATTATTTATCGATATCCATTTCACGAGGTTGTTCAATGACAGCCTCAAATGGAACACCTGCTTGCAGTAAAGAGGCTGCTGTATAAGCCCCTTCAACGAGAGGAACTTTACACATAAGGATGTTCTTTTCAGACAATTCCCCAACCATTTCTAGATTCATCTTTGAAGAGCCAAAATCAAAGAATCCTAATATAGTGTCTGCGGCATTATTGTCGACTGTTTCTTTGATTTGTTGGAAACTTGTTCCGATTCTGCCATCTTCAGTCCCACCAGAGAATGTAATGGGAACGTCTGTCGCAACTTATGAGATTAATTCTACAATGCCTTGAGCAATATCTTTTGAGTGTGACACAATAACAATACCAGTTTTCTTAGACATAATCATTTTCCTTCGCTTCTAATAGTGCTTTAAACAATAGACCTGATGAATACGAACCAGGATCGACAAGCCCAAGTGAACCATCTGCAGCATATGCATGACGTCCCTTTTTAGCTCTCAAAAGAGCTGTCTTTAGAATATACTCATCAATACGCTCTGGTGTTAGCTGATGATTTTTCAAATCTTCTACTACAGGCGCCCAGACATCAACCATAGTTTTATCACCGATTTCTGCTCGACCACGCCTTTGAATCATGACCAAGCCTTCTTTGATATCATGGTAAAGCGAGTCACCTGCTTCTTCAGCCCTTGCCATTCCTAAAAATGCTGAACCATACAATGTTCCAGACACACCGCCGACTTTTGTAAGAAGAAGCATTCCTGTCTCCTTAAATAAATCAGATGTCGATGCAAATTCTTTTGGTTCAACGGTATTGACAACAGCTGTCATACCACGTAGCATGTTTTCACCATGGTCTCCATCTCCTCCCATCGTTGAGTCCAATTCAGCTAAAACAGCTAGATTTTCTTGGATTTTTTCGTAGAACAAGATGAGCCATCTTTTTGCAGCCTCTAATTTCATATAAAACACTCCTTTTATCATCCTAAACACTGCAAAAAAGAAAACGCTATCATATAAACCTTTTTCTTCGTTATAAAACTTTTTAATCAAAAGGTCTCACATAAAGTCGTAAAACAGCCTATTTTTTGATAATTTGTCAATTTTGGTGAAAACAGCTTATTTAATGGTATTCATCCATTTTCTACTGCGGAACATAAAGACTGACACGATAAAACGGAACAATTCCTCTTGCGATAGAATAAAATAAACCCAGACAATTGGAAGTTTAAGAACCAGTCCCGTAAAGAGCCCTAAAGGCACACCAATACACCATGTACCCAAAATATCGATAATCATGATGTACTTGGTTCTCCCACCACTTCGGATAATACCACCACCCAAAATCATATTTTGGACTTTAACCGGTGCTAAAATTGCAAAAGTCAACAAGAGTTGTGACCCGACTTGTCTAACATCAGGACCAACATTATATAAGTCAATGTAGAGATTTTTACCTAGAACCAAGAAGATTGATAAAATGAGTGACCCTACAAAGCCATAAAAACACAAACGTTTCGAATCATGATAAGCTCGTTCGTAATCATGCTCACCAAGCCTGCGTCCGATTAAAATCCCCGCAGCTTGTGACAACCCAGACAAAGCCCCGATAAATAGCCCTTGAATGGGACCAGTTAGAGACATCCCAGCAAGTTCTCTCGTTCCCATGTGCCCATAAATATAGGTATTGACATTTTGCCCCAAAGTCCAAAGCAACTCATTAACCACAATAGGCGTTAGTATGATGAGATACTGACTAATCTCTGAAGCCTTCATCCGCAAATCAAAGCTAAATTGACAAGTTCTATGGTAAAAATAAACCATCAAAGCCAGATTCACTACTTGAGACATTAAGCTAGCTAGCGCTGCCCCCTTGATTCCCATGGCAGGAAAACCAAAATGTCCAAAAATCAAAAGATAGTTTAAGCATGTATTGACCACCGCAGCGACTGCACTGATATAGAGCGGATACTTAGCGTAATTTCGGCAACGTAATTGAACCGCTAAAAGTGTTGCAACCCCAGATAAAGGATAGACCCAAGCTAAGAGCTGAATATAGGGCTTAGCCGTCACCACAACTTCAGTATCCTTAGTGAAGATTCCTGCCAAAACATCAGGGAAGATTAAGCACAAGCCCATGGTAAATAAAGCCAAGCACAGCATGACTAAGAGGTTAACTGACATGCTGGTATTAATCTTTTTCTGATCATTTTTTCCCATATATTGAGAAACCATGATACCTGTCACGGTCGCAATCGCTCCGCTAACAAAGGCAAAGACAAACTGTGGCTTTCCGCCAACTTCCACAGCTGCAATGGCAGTCTTTCCAAACTGCCCAACCATTAATTGGTCAATCATTGAAAAGGATGACTGCAGCATGGCTTGTAAAGCTACAGGGATTGCAATCGTCATTGCTTCTCTCAAGAAATGTTCTCTTTTTGCCATAATTTTTCTCCATCATTATTACTAAGTGCATTATATCGCAAACGCTTGCATATCACTAGTGTTCTATCTGCACAATTTTTTTGGTCATTTAAACCTAAAAAAGCACCCCAGCCAAATTCAGCTAAGAGTGCCTACTGTAAGATTTCAGTTAAGATAACCAATGAATCAAGGTAGCTATCACATCGCTACCATTGCCGATAAGATTTCCAATAAAATGCGCCGTCATAACAACGTAAATATTTCTAGTTTTGATATATGATAAACTCAACGGAAATGCCCAAATCACAGTCAAGAAAATTCCCCAAAAAGAAAGCGAATGTTCCAAAGCATAAAGTAAGATACTAAAAAAGGTCGTGAGGACAATTATTTTCTTGCTAGCAAAACGAATCATATTTTTTCTATAAAATGTTTCTTCTGTTACAGCTGGCAAAAAGATGGTCGAAATAACAAATACGATTAAGGTCAGCCAACTATCTCTTCATGAACCACTCCTACCTACGCTATCGCTTAGAGGTAGGAGCTTCTTGGGTACTGTGCTGACTTGATGATTAGCTTTCTAACCAACAGCGGTTACACAAGTTTACCAAGCTATCCCCGTAGTTCCTACGGTTCACTTTATTTGTTAGGCTAAGCGTAGCCCTTCGTTTAGAATATTGATACTTGCATTGATGTCTCTATCGTGATGACTACCACAATTTTCACAAGTCCATTCTCTGATTGAGAGTGGCTTTTTACCTGAAGCGAAGCCACAATCTGAACAGATTTGAGATGAAGCATACCAACGGCTAATTTTTGATACTTGTTTTTCGTACCATTCAGCCTTGTACTCTAACATTCTCACAAATTCAGACCAAGAGACATCTCCGATAGCCCTAGCCAATTTATGATTTTTCATCAGATTTTTACTGGATAAGTCTTCAATACAGATAATATCGTGGTTCTTGACAATTTCCGTACTTAGCTTATTGAGAAAATCTCTGCGTTTGTTAGCTATCTTCTCGTGGATATTAGCTACCTTGATACGTTGTTTCTGATAGTTCATACTTTCAGACAACTTCTTACCAGATTTTTTAGCAACCAAGGCTCTACGAGAAAGGATTTTCTGCTCTTTAGCTAGTTTCTTGGAGAGATTTTGGAGAAACTTCTCATTTCCAATCTTTTCTCCAGTTGATAGAATAGCGAAATCAGACAACCCAAGGTCAATCCCTACATGCTCCCCTGTTTTTGGGAGTGGATAGATTTCAGTTTCACACAAAATCGAAATAAAGTATTTACCTGTTTCTGTCATTGAGATAGTAGCACTCTTGATAACACCAGACATTTCTCTATGTTGGTTGAGTTTCACCCACCCAATTTTAGGGAGCTTGACTTTTCCATCAAGTACAGTAATTGTCCCGTTTTGGTTGTTTGTTTTGTAAGATTGACGATGACGTTTTTTCTTGAATTTTGGAAAACCAAATCCAGATTGGAAGAAAGATTTATAGGCTTTTTGGAGATTGAGTTGTACATTAGCTAATGCAAGGCTATCAACTTCTTTTAGCCACTCGAACTCTTTCTTGTATTGAGCTGGCGTATTTTTTAGTGTTTGTCCTGTTTCTTCATAGTGCTTGATTTTATCAGCTAACATCATATTCCAGATAGCCCTAGAACAGCCAAATGTTTTAGAGAACATAACAGTTTGTTCTTTAGTTGGATATATTCTGAACTTATAAGATTTTTGCCTAACTGTCATTTCTTTTGTCCTTGATTTTCGATATATTCTTTGATAACTTCAATAGGGGCTCCACCACTAGATAGGAGACAGAAAGATTGAGACCAGAACATTTCTTTCCAGAGTTTTTGGCGAATAATAGGGAACTCTTTCTTTAGTAATCGACTACTAGCAGATTTGTAAGCATTGATGAATTTACTCATTTCTGTTTTAGGTTGTCCTTTGAATAGAATGTGAACGTGGTCTTTATCGTGATTCCATTCCACTAACTCAATTTTGTAACTGGGTGCTATGTAAGAAAATATTTCTTTTGCACGTTCCGAAATCTCATCAGTGAATACTTGGCGGCGATATTTCACAACAAGAATGAGATGGTAATGAAGCAGAAAGACTGAATGAGCATTTGTATCTAATTTCATTGATATAACAACCTTTTACGAACTATAACTGACTTTATTTTATCATAAGACAAAAGGCAAGTCAAAAACTTGCCAATCCTCTTTATTGTCGGTCACGCACAGGGAGCAAGTCCCTGCACTAGACCGAAGCCCTTACATCCCGCCACCTTAGAGGTGGGGGAATTACGGGCTGTTAGGTTAAACTGATACTCCCTATCTCAAAGTTTGGAAAAAATCCTTCTAACATCCTTGTCAAAGCAAAGGTAAGCACGAATCATAAAAACGTCAATAAAACCTGAATCCAGTACTTTCTGCCGCTTTTAAAACTCCTAAACCATTCTTTTAAATTAAGGTCTTTAGAGATGAGAAGATAAACCAAAAGCAAAAAGTAAAACAAAGCATTGGTGTAGATAAGGTAGCTTGACGATTTATCAACCAAGCTTTTTTGTAACTCTAATATATCGTCTGTTAACTCTTTGCAATGAATGGTTATGTAATCCTGCTCTAAAGAATCATCCACATCAATAGTAATTTTCAACCCCACACCCCTCCTTTTGATTATAGTAAACCATACTCACCGTCAATCCGCAATAGTTTGGGATAAAAGATAAAAATGACGTGACAAGTGGTGCAAAATTTACTTAATAAAAAAGCCAGCTAAAGAGCTAGCTTGTTTGTTAAATAAGTTTTTCGTAGGCTAAACGTGAATCTGAATCACGATTATCGCCTATAAAAATCGTGCCACAATGTGAAAATCCTAATTTCTGCAAAAGTCTTTGCATGATAACATTATCTTGGTGGGTGTCAATACGAAGATGCCCATCTTGATTAAGTGCCCAATTAATACAGAAAGCACCGATAACTCTTTCTGAACCATCGCCAGCTAAAAAGTTTTAGCGCAAATCCTCAATAAAATTTTGTATTCGCTGCGTGGTTAATTCGTCTCTAGACATCTGACGTAATTCATCAGAGGTAAGCCATTTGAAAGCTGATGTCTCACCATCTTGTAAAACAACATCAGTCTTATCAATGTTTGTTAAGCATAGATACTCAACGTAATAAGTCTGATAGTCTTTGTGTAAAATTCGACCGACTTCAATGAAATCTTCTGATGAAATACCCGTTTCTTCATATAATTCTCGCTTTGCACAGTCCAGAGGACTTTCACCTTTGAGGGCTGAACCTCCTGCAGTTGCTTCCCACATGCCACCAAAATTTTTCCGTTCATCCCTTTGTGTCAGCAGATACATCCCATCTTGGTGTCTAACGATAATCTCACTAACCAAATGATAAACCCCTTTTGGAATCTTCTCTCCACGAACCAAAGTTTGATCACCGATAATATTCAGATGCGCATCATAAGCATCCCACAGTTCCATCTCAAACCTCCTTTATTCCAGACAAATACTGTTAATAAGCTTTGATATTATACCACTTGATTTGATAAATTCAACTAAAAAACCACCTAGAAGATTTTCTTCTAAGTGGTTATATTATTCACCTCTCAGCAACCTCATCACATCGTCGCTTTTGCTCCTTGTTCTGAGACAACTATCACATGCAGAGGGGTTGACATCAACTCTGATGACGCTTCGCTTATCAGAGTTGATGTCAAACATAAAAAAATTAGCCATTTGGCTAATTTTTTATTCCCACTCAACTGTTGCAGGTGGTTTACTTGTAATATCGTAGACGATGCGGTTAACGTGGTCAACTTCATTTACGATACGAACAGAGATTTTTTGAAGAATATCCCATGGAATACGTGCAAAGTCTGCTGTCATTCCATCGATAGATGTGATTGCACGGATTGCGATTGTGTAATCGTAAGTACGTCCATCACCCATAACACCAACTGAGCGAACACCTGTGTTAACTGTGAAGTATTGCCAGATATCACGGTCAAGACCAGCTTTAGCAATTTCTTCACGAAGGATAGCATCAGATTCACGAACTGTTTCAAGACGTTCTGCTGTGATTTCACCCATTACACGGATAGCAAGTCCTGGTCCTGGAAATGGTTGGCGCCAAACGATTTCCTCAGGCATACCAAGAGCTGTACCAAGCGCACGAACTTCGTCTTTGAAAAGTGTGTTAAGTGGTTCAATCAATTCAAATTGCATGTCTTCTGGAAGACCACCAACGTTGTGGTGTGATTTGATTGTTTGAGCTGTATCTGTACCAGATTCGATAACGTCTGTGTAAAGAGTACCTTGTGCTAGGAAGTCAACACCTTTAAGTTTGCTTGCTTCGTCGTCAAATACACTGACAAATTCATTACCGATGATTTTACGTTTTTTCTCTGGATCATCAACGCCAGCAAGAAGGTCTAAGAAACGTTTTGAAGCATCAACACGGATGATGTTCAAGCCGAATTTACCACCAAGCATGTTCATAACTTGGTCACCTTCTCCTTTACGAAGAAGACCGTGGTCAACGAAAATACATGTCAATTGGTCACCGATAGCACGTTGAAGAAGGACACCTACAACTGATGAGTCAACACCACCTGAAAGTCCCAAAAGAACTTTACGGTCTCCAACTTTTTGACGGATTTCATTGATTTGCAAATCGATGAAGTTATCCATTGACCAATCGCCTTTAGCACCACAGATTCGGAAAGCAAAGTTACGTAAAATATCCTTACCATATACTGAGTGACGAACTTCTGGGTGGAATTGGATACCGAAGATTTTCTTCTCAGTATTTTCAATTGCTGCGTAAGGGCAATCAGCAGAGTCCCCAACCAAGTGAAAGCCTGCAGGAATTTCAGTAACAGCATCGCCGTGGCTCATCAAAACAGTTTGTTCATCTGGTGTTTCAGCAAAAAGTTCTGATTTAGCTTTTAGACGAAGTGTTGATTGACCGTATTCGCTGTGACCAGTTTGTCCAGCTGGAACAACTTTACCACCAAGTTTGTCAGTCAACAATTGCATACCATAACAGATACCAAGAATTGGAATACCCAATTCAAAAATTTCCTCATCAATGCCAAAAGCATTATCAGCATAAACTGAGTTTGGACCACCTGAAAGTACGATACCAATTGGGTTAATTGCGCGAACTTCGTCTGCTGTAATTTTGTGGCTTCGTAGTTCAGAGAAGACACCAAATTCACGGATACGACGAGCAATTAATTGGTTGTACTGGCTACCATAGTCAAGAACAATGATTTTTTGAACATCGTTCAAAGTAGATTTGTCAGTCATTATTACCCTTTCTATTTAAGTCAGCTATTCTAGCTAACTGTGTTCTCCTTAATTGTAGCATAATTTCCCATATTTGGCAGTAGATTTTCGGCATCTCATTAAAATTAGCAATTTAACAACTATTCTCATAATTATATAATCAGATAAAGTGATTTCTGCACTTGATTTTAGAAATTTCAGCTGCTAAAAAGCCACGATTTCTCGTGACTTCTATTTTTAATCAATAATTTGTTCCATACATGTTTCTTGCGGTGTCATGCCTTGGCGTTCATAGAAACGAACTGCTGATTTATTAGCACTCCAGACATTCAACGTTAAGTTGTAACAACCAATCTCTTTGGCATGCTGCAAGGCAAACTGATATAACTGCTCACCAATCTTTTGCCCACGCGCAGCTTCATCCACACACAAATCATCAATAAAAAGTGTCTTTCGTGGCATTTTTGGCGCTGATGATTGCTCGATAATGGTAAACATATGTCCAAGAACTTGTCCCTCTTCGTCTTCATAGACAAAAATCGGACGATTATCATCAGCAATCAACTCAGCTAATTGGGTTTCCGTATATTTGACACCCTTTTCTTGGAACAAATCAGGTCTAACCTTGTGGTGCACCAAGAGAACTTGCTCTAGTAAATCAATCAGTTTTGAAATATCACTTTCTTTTGCTCGTCTAATCGTCATATCAGTCTCTCCTTCTTACAACTTGCCGTCCCATTCTGCGTAGAATTCTTTTAAGAATTCTTCCAAAACAGCGTGGCGGTGCTCAGCCATTTTTCTAGCGTGGCTTGTGTTCATCAAGTCTTTAAGTTTAAGCAGTTTCTCGTAAAAATGCATGATTGCTGTGTCCTTGCCATTACGATACTCCTCAGCAGTCAAATGTTCACGGGCAGTCATGCTGGGGTCATGAATTGGACGACCCTTGCTGCCCGAATAAGCCATGCAACGCGCAATACCAATCGCACCAATAGCATCCAAACGGTCAGCATCTTGCACAACTTTTCCTTCTAAAGTTGCTGAAACACTACTACCATCTCCTTTAAAAGACATGGTATTGATGATTTGAATAATGTGTTCAACGTCTGCTTGAGAAAGTTGCTGCTCAACGAGCCAAGCTTTTAAATTAGCTAGAGCTTGCTTAGGATCATCATTTAACTTTTCATCAGCCATATCATGCACCAAAGCTGTCAACTGACAGATAAAGCTATCTGCTCCTTCTTTTTCAGCTAATTCACGCGCTGTATTTCTCACACGAACCGCATGCCACCAGTCATGACCACTAGCTTCTGCGTGTAATTTATCATAAACAAGCTTTTCAGCCCTTTGTAAAATATCATTTTTATCAGTCATAAAATGATTATATCATAAAAGCAGGACAAATTTGCCCTGCTAAAAAATAGGAAGATGTTTAAAGAGAATGTTCTATTAGTATTCTAATGCTCCTGGCCACGCTGATGTGCCACCATCAACATTTACCACTTTATAGCCTTGGTCATCTAGAAAAAAGCAGGCTTGTTCTGAACGGGCACCACTTTGGCAAATGATATGATATGTTTTATCTTTATCAAGTGCTTGGTAGCCAGATACAAATTCACTCAAAGGAAAGTTAACTGCTGTTGGAACGTGTCCCATGGCAAACTCCATTCGCTCACGGACATCGATAATGTTTAATGGCTGTTCCTTTAAAGCCTCTTGTAGTTGACTAGCTGAAATGTATTTAATCACGTTTAATCTCCTCTGGTTTTACAGTACTATAAAGGTGGTATGCCCCATCAAGGTTCTTCACTTTAAAGCCATTTTGTTTCAAGATACGTTCGCCAATGTAAGAACGAAGACCGCTGTGACAGCTAATAATGTATTCCTTGTTAGGGTCTAACTCAGACAAACGGTCACGCAAACTATCTAGTGGTATGTTAATACCATTTGCAATATAACCTCTAGCAACTTCTGCTTCAGTACGGACATCAAGAAAGACCTTGCCTTTGGCTAATTCGTCAGCTAATTCATACCATTGGATAGATTCACTAACGCCTTCAATGATATTAAGTGCAGCATATCCTGCCATATTAACCGGATCTTTTGCTGTTCCAAATGGTGGAGCATAAGTAAATTCTAATTCTGGAAGATCTGTCACGGTCAAGCCTGCTTTAATGGCTGTCGCTAAAACATCGATACGTTTATCAACACCTTTTTGACCAACTGCTTGAGCTCCATAAATAACACCAGTTTTCTTATTGAAAATCAATTTCAAAACAACATCAGTTGCTCCTGGATAGTATCCAGCATGGTCCTTGTTATTCGTATGAACAACAGCAACATCATCAAAGTTTTGACGAGCAATACGTTCGCTAAGTCCTGTTGAAGCAGCTGCTAAATCAAAGACACGCACAATAGCTGTTCCGATACTACCTTTATTCTGACGCGCAATGCCAGCAATGTTATCCGCAACTTGACGGCCTTGACGGTTAGCTGGACTAGCAAGAGAAATAAGCGCATCTTGACCAGTGATTTCTTGTTTGACAATAATGGCATCACCCACTGCGTAAATATCTGGGTTACTTGTTTGGTAGTTTTGGTTAACCAAAATACCGCCACGAAGGCCGAGCTCAAGACCAGCTTCTTTAGCGAGGCTTGATTCAGGTTGAACCCCAACAGACATAATAGTAATATCTGAAGTCAACTCACTACCGTCTTCCAAAATAATCACTTTTCCATTTTCTTTGAAAGCCTTGGCAGATTGATTAGTGTAAACTGTGATACCGTTTCGAGCCAATTCGTTTTTCACAAAGGCTGCCATTTCTTCATCGAGTGGTGGCAAAACATGCGGGGCTTTTTCAACGATAGTCACGTTCAAACCTTTTTTAGCCAAGTTTTCTGCCATTTCAAGCCCGATAAATCCAGCACCGATGACTGTCGCATTTCCTGATTGTACATCAGATAAAGCTGCCATGATTTTATCCAAATCTGGAATATTGCGAAGCACAAAAACATTGTCTGCACTGTCTAGACCTTCCATTTCTGGGACAAATGGTTTGGCACCTGGTGATAGGATTAATTTATCATATGATTCTGTGTAGACCTTATCATCATGACGAACAGTGATTTCTTTTTTGTCTGCATCAACTGATAAGACCTCTGATTCTGGACGGACATCAATGTTAAAGCGCGCCTTCAATCGCTCAGGTGTCTGAACTAGCAAATTATCACGCTCTGCTATTTCTCCAGAAACATGAAAAGGTAAGCCACAGTTAGCAAATGACACGTATGGTCCTTTATCAAAAACAATAATTTCAGCGTCTTCCATCAAGCGGCGAAGACGTGTCGCAGCTGACATACCCCCAGCGACACCACCAACAATAATAATCTTAGTCATTTCTTTCCTCCAATGATTTTTCCTTGCCAAGCCATCATGCCACCTTTGACCGAAATCGCATCATAGCCTTTTTGACTCAAAAGTTTAGCTGCACGCTTACTACGTGTGCCAGAGTGACAAATCAAGAAAATCGTACTACCTTTTTTACCCTCGTAGGTATGAATTCTGTCAAGCGGGAAAAGCCGTGCTCCTTTAATATGCCCCCCAGCGTATTCTTGAGCTGTTCGCACATCTAGTAAAACCGTAGACTTGTCCTGCATAACAGCTTCTAGTTCACTTGTCGTAATTGTTCTCACTGACTGAGAAAATAGTTTTTTAAGAAAAATAAGCTTTTTCTCCTTTCTATAGAATACCCCTATAGGTATGATAAAATAATATCATAGCTACTTTTATCCTGTCAACGAAAAGGTCTTAGGTTTGACAAATATACCTACCACCGGTATAATAAAATCAAAGGAGTCCTCATGAAAACAGATAAAAAAGATATTATCAACCGTTTAAAACGTGCCGAAGGCCAACTTCGGGGCATTCAAAAAATGATTGACGAAGACCAAGAATGTATTGATATCGTGACACAACTAACTGCTGTTCGCTCAAGTATTAATCGTACCATTGGTATTGTCATTGGCAATAAAATCAATCAAGTCATCGAAGAGCCCGTGGCAGACCCTAAACAACAAGAAGAGAATCTTGCTAAAGCTATTGATTTGATTATTAAAAAGTAGAGATTGACCTCAAAGCAATCTCTACTTTTTTAATTTCAACTTTTAAACTTCTTTTTCTTGATGCGAATTCCTTAAAAAGGTGATATACTAGCATTTGAGAAAGCGATTTTAAAATTAGTAAGGAGTCCATATGACTAAGAAAGAAATGGTAAGCTTCCTATTAGATTACCTTATTATGGAGAATCCGCAATTTAAAGCCATCGATGTTCCAGATGACTTACCTGGACAAGAAACTCTCTTGCGTGCTCTTCTTAATGTCAGACCGCCAATGGCTGTCTCAACGCGTTTTTTAATCATGCAAAATGATTACCTTCAATTAAAAAAAGCTGAACGGGTGGTCGTTTTTTTAAATCATTTACAGCCACTTGCGACAGACGACCGCTTGTATGTCTGGAAAGGTGATATTTCACGACTTCAAGTCGATGCTATCGTCAATACGGCTAATCGCCAAATGCTAGGTTGCTTCCAACCGCTTCACGAATGCACTGACAATACCATTCATACTTATGCCGGTGTTCAACTGCGTCTGGAATGCTATAATCTTATGAAAGACCAAGGACACGATGAACCAGAAGGTAGTGCAAAAATCACTCCTGGTTACAACCTTCCAGCAAAATTCATTCTTCACACCGTTGGTCCTGCCATCAACGAGCACTTAACAGAGTCTGATGCTGATTTGCTTGCCCAAAGCTACCTCTCTTGCCTAACCCTGGCAGAAAAAAATCAAATCGAATCTGTTGCCCTATCATCCCTAGCAACTAATCATGACAAACACTTTATCAACGAAGATGCTGCTAGAATTGCTGTAAACACTGTTAAAGCATTTCTAGATCAAAGTCAGTCTGTCAAAAAAATCATTTTCAATGTTGACCAAGACGACGAAGCAGCTATTTATCACGAATTGTTGCATTAAACAACTCAAAAGGAACTGGATAATCCAGTTCCTTTTTTAGTTTTATCATACTAATTTGTAATTTTTCCAAGTGCCTTTGCGGTAGCGGATTTCATAGATGAGTCCCTTAACAAACCAATCTAAGAACATGGCTACCCAAGTGCCAAGCATTCCCATACCAAAATTGACCAACAAAAAGTAGGTGCATACTACGCGAACTAAAAGCATTGAAGCGATACCGATAACCATCGGGAAATTTGCATCTCCCGCACTACGAAAGACTACAGGCAAGACATAACCTGAATTCCAGAAAATACTCACTAAAATCCCATGAGCAAGCACAATAATCCAAACATAATGTGTCGCTTGGTCTGACAAATCATAAATCATCATCAAAAAAGGCATTAAAGCAACGACAACTACTGAAAATAAAGCATTTGCAGCATGAATGATGCAGCTAACTTTTCGCTTGTAAAACTCAGCCTGCTCATAGTCACCAGCACCGACACATTTTGAAATGATAACAGCTAAAACAAGTACAATTGAAATTCCTGGCAAACCTTGAAACATAATGATGGTTCCACCAACTGAATTTGCGGCGATAGCTGCGGTTCCAAAAAGGAAAACAACTGATAAAACAATCAATCGTCCAAGGAAAAACATACCATTTTCAAAACCAAATGGTAGTCCAATACCAAGAACTTTTTTGATCATCTGCCAGTCGACTTTTTCTTTTAAGAAGTTTCCTAAGGTCAAATCTGACTTGATATGATGCGCAAACCACAGAATTAATAGCATGGCACCAACACGAGAAAGAAGAATTGGAACAGCCACTCCTTCAACTCCCCAACCGCAACCATAAATCAAGCTGACGCCCATGACAATATTCAAGCCATTCATCACCAGCATGATATTCATTGGCAGACGAGATTTATTTAAGGTTCTGAAAATCGCTGCGCCCGAATTGTAAAGAGCGATAAACGGTGTTGAGAGTGCAACGATATTAAAATAACGATCAGCTTGCGCGTGAACTTCAGGCGTGATTGATCCAAACAAATGACTCAAAATAAAAGGTTTAATCACAAAAATCAAAAGCGTAATCGCTAAGCTAAAGTACAAAGTGAACTTCACCAACTGGTTGACCGCTTTATTGGCATTTTTACTATCACGGTCACCTAAATATTGACCAGCTACAATCCCACCACCAGTCGCAAATGCCGCAAAAATACTGATAAAAAGAGCCATCAAGAATTCAACCAAGGATACACCTGACACCGCTGCTTCACCAACCCTTGAAACCATGATTGAGGCAATAAGACCAACCAAAAATTCTAAACTCTGCTCAATGATCAAAGGGATAAAAAGTTTGGTTAAATCACGATTACTAAAAAAGTAATTCTTTTCTAACGCCTTATCCGAAAAACTATCCATTCTTTCCTCCTATTTTTGAATTGCTACTATCAATATTACACCTTGGAGCCTACTCAAAGTCAAGAGCTTTTTTAATTTTTCTGTATCTTTTCATAAAAAACAACTAAACATTGGTTTAGCTGTTTTTCATTATTTTGCGGATTTCATTTTCTTCGCTTTAGCTGAATAATCTGTTACCACGACTTTTATCACGGCTACTGGCTTGGTCATTTTCTCGGTGAATTCAAATCTTTTTCCAGTTTGATGTTGCATTAATTGATTTAAAGCGTGTGCTTTTTCATCATGTTTTTCTAAAAGTTCCGCTTTTCCACGTCCGATAAAAGAGGTAAAGAAAGCACCGTACTTACATGGAATCTCGTGGTCATAATCTGGTATGACTTCACCTTCAATTTGGATACAAGCATTTGGATTTTGATGGATTAAATCAATCTTATGGCCTTGTTTTGCACCGTGCATATAAAAAATAAATTGATTCTTCCCTTCATCGTATTCATAGCCATAATGAAGAGGAACCACGTAAGGAAACTCTTTATCAAAAAGCCCTAAATGTAAAATCATATTTTTCTCAACAATCTCCTTAATTTCTGCTAAATCTGTCACTTGACGATCACGGCGTCTCATCTCTGACATAAATCTACCTCCATTCTCTTTTTCAAACATTATAACAAAAAGTAGTTTTCTCTTTAATAATAGAAAACGTCATTTTCAAAGTTTTTCTTTGCGTGCTATCTTCTAATATGCTAAACTAGTAACGTTTTCACAACTTTTTACAAAGGAGATTTTTTTAAAACACGAAAGCTATTTTGACGGCGGTTTGCTAAGTTATATTGGACACAGCATTATTGCAAGTTTGATTACCATTTTAACACTTGGTATTTGTGTCCCATGGGGAATTTGCATTATGATCAATTGGAAGGTCAAACACACTGTCATCGACGGTCACCGTTTGTACTTTGATGGTACAGCTACACAACTCTTTGGCAATTGGATCAAATGGTTAATTTTAACAGTCATCACGCTAGGTATTTACTCATTCTGGCTTAACATCAAGCTAGAACAATGGATTACCAAACTCACACATCATTTAGATTAATAGATATAAAAACCAGCTAGTAATTGCTAGCTGGGTCCTTTTTCATTCCACGATTGCTCCCGCAATTTCTTGTGGGGTGATATTAGTGAAATATTGTGTAGTCTCTACGGTTCGGAGTTTATCTAAGACGTCTTGGTATTCATAGCGAAGACCAATGAGTTCTTCTTCAATATCTGAGACGTCTTTGATGCCAAAAAAGTCACCGTAAATTTTAAGACCTGTTATCACAGATTTTTCGACTTTCACATAACTTGTCAGCTTACCTGCTGGGTAGCGGACTGAACGTTTGATGGTGTAGTCTGGTGATTTGCCGTAAGTCCAATCCCAAGTGGCAAATTGGTTATCGGCTAGATTTTGAATGTTTTCTAAATCAGCTTCAGAAAGAACATACTCCGTCATGTCAGGGTATTGTTCTTTTATTTTGTTAAGTAATTGTTCTGAAAATGCTTCAACAGTCATTTTTTCTGGCAATTCATCTAAGATATTAGTCACACGCGCACGCACTGATTTAACACCTTTTGATTCAATTTTATCCTTTGAAACTTGCAGGGCATTACCAAGAACAGTCATGTCCACGTCAAAAAGCAGGCAACCATGGTGCATCATGCGTCCTTTGTAATAAGCTTGTGCATTCCCACAGAATTTCTTGCCATCGATTTCAAGGTCATTTCTTCCAGTGAAGGTCGCTGTCACACCAAGATCAGCAAGGGTTTCAATGACAGGTTGTGAGAAGGTCTTAAAATCAAAGGCACCTTCTTGGGTTTTATTAGAAATAATGGTGTAGTTCAAATTATTAAGGTCGTGATAAACAGCTCCGCCACCTGACAAACGGCGAACAACATGAATCCCGTGTTCATCAGTGTAAGCCTTGTTAATCTCTTCAATTGCATTCTGGTGTTTTCCAATCACAATGGTCGGCTCATTTATCCAGAGAATAAAAAGCTCATCTTCGTCTCGCAATTCACGAAAAGCGTAAGCTTCCAAGGCAATATTGTAAAAGGGATTGTGGGACTTGTTAACGATGTATTTCATCTAAAAGCTCCTTCATTTTTCATTAGGCTTAGTATATCAGAATCAAATTCCACTGTCTCTTAATTTGCTCATTAATTCTCCCAAGCTTTTCTAAGGCGTCTGACACAATCTGGGATGTCTTCCAAATCAATTTTACTAAATCCAAGAAAGAGGCTTTCCTGCTGACAAGCCGGGTTTTCTTGCCAAAATTGCATGGTATCGTAGACTCGAACACCTTCTTTTTCTGCACGCTTGATAACATCACACTGGTTGATTTTATCCGGAAAGGTCACCAAAAAATACTGTCCACTGACGTTTGAAGAGAGTTGTATGGGAGCATTAAACTGCTCAAATTCTTTTTTAAAGGCTTCATAGCGCTTTTTAAAAACATGATTCATCTTGCAAACCAAACGGTCGTAATCACCACTTGATAGAATATTTGCTAGAGCAATCTGATTCAAGAGATTGACCGTGCTGTTGTAAAGCTTGAATTTTTTTAGAAAACTCTCAGTGAACTGTTCTGTCAAAACCATATACCCCATACGAAAAGACGGTGAAAGGATTTTTGAAAAAGTCCCCAGATAAATCACACGACCCAGATAGTCAATTGATTTCAAGGCTGGAATGGGACGTTGGTAATAGCGGAGCTCGCTGTCATAGTCATCCTCAAGAATAAAAGAATTGTGCGCTTCAGCAAAACTCAAGAGTTCACGACGTCTAGAAATCGGCATAATCATACCAAGCGGAAATTGGTGAGATGGTGTGGTGTAAATCATCTCAATCTCCGAACTCCTATCAACCTTAGTCAAGTCCAAACCCTTCTCATCAACTTCTGCCGTCACGATTGGATAGGCATTTTTCTTAAAAATTTCACGCGCCTTGGGATAACTCGGGTCCTCCATCAAGACACTTCTTTTCGTATTCCCTAAAAACTGGCAAATATAATCCAAAGATTGTTGAAGCCCACTAGTGATAATGATTTGGTCTGGGTGACATTTTACCCCTCGAATACGCTCTAGATAACGACTGATTTCCTTTCTCAGCTTGTACTCTCCCTGAAAAGGCTGCAAGGTCGATAATTGCTCTGCTTTATCTAGCTCATCAAGGGCATTTTGATAATGTGTTTTCCAAACTTTCTTGGGAAATAGATTACTCGTATGGCTGCTGTTGGTCAAATCGTAAACAATGTGGTCGTCATCAGACTTGGCTTCAGTTTTTAAAATGGGCTCGGTCAAAGTTCTTTCTGACTGAAAAGCCTTTGGCATTTTTAAAACGAAAAAGCCTACATTTTGACGGCTCTCGATATACCCTTCTAAGGTCAGCTGCATGTAAGCTCGGTCAACCGTATTTCGGCTGACGCTTAGCATTTTTGCTAGGGTTCATGTTCCTAACAGTTTCTCATCTCCCTGCACTGCGATTAAGATGTATCATATTTCCTCCAAAGTGGCATCTAAAAATTTTTAAATACTGGTACTTTTTATTATACCACGTATCCTTTACAATTTAGACTGAGGTGAAAAAATGAAGCAAAATCGTACAAATGATAGCAAATATATTTTCTTAATTTTTCTAGCTATTTGTTTTTTAGCAACTGGTGGCATCTTTGTCAAACTCAGTCCCCTACCACCAATTAACACTGGATTTTACCGCGTTTTATTTTCTATCCCCATGCTAATGCCTTTTCTCAAGAAGTCTGAGTTACAGGCTTTAAACCGCAAACAAATCGCAATAATCGTTTTAGCGGGAGCATTTTTAGCGGGTGATTTAACTTTATGGAATAGCTCATTTTCGTATACTAGTGTGGCTAATGCCAATGTTTTGGTGAATCTTACCCCATTCACTGTTATTCCAGTCAGTTATTTCCTATTCAAAGAAAAAATGACGCCTAAATTTTTGTTTGGCGGTCTCGTTACACTTATTGGTGTGCTGGTTCTCATGTCAAATAAAGTGAGTATGTCTCCAGACCGTCTGCTTGGAGATTCACTGAGTCTTGGATCATCTGTCTTTTACGCCATGTTTATGATTACAGTTTACAAATTGCGCGATTCGGTAACAACAACCATCATTATGTTTATCAGTGCTTTTGGAACTCTACTGGTACTAGCTACTGTGATTTTCTTTACCTAAGGCTTTTATGTGCCACAGTACTTTGGTGAGCTTTGGCCACTTTTGGCACTAGCTCTCGTCTCTCAAATTTTAGGACAAAGCTTATTAGCTTATTGTTTGGGAAAAGTAAATGCTTGCCTATCATCCTTAATTATCCTATCTCAGCCAGTCGTTGCCGCATTATACGCTTGGGTAATTTTTAACGAGAACTTAAATCTGCAAACTGTCATCGCCATTTTAATTACATTGACAGGTGTTTACCTTGCTAAAACACAAACATCAACTAACATCGCACAAGAAAAAGCTTAGTCTTTTTAATTGTTACATTCAAAACAGAAACATCCTCAAAACTTAATTCGCACTTCAATTTTCATGCTCAGCTAAAAAGGATTGCAGTAAACACTTAATTGTGACTGCAATCCCTTTTTTATTTGTAAAAAATTCACATATAAAAAGCATGAGAATCCTATCTCATACTCCTTTTAATCTATACTAACTGGTAAGAACTTGTTGAATCATAGCACAAACAAATGCCAAATTTATCAGTAAATAAACCTGAAGAAATCTAATTTCACCTGGGAAAAGTAACGGAAACTCTTATGTATTTCCTTTTTTTCGATAATATTTTGAAAAAAAGATACTGATTTCACCAATTAACACAGAAATAATAAAGAATACATAAAGAAATATTCTATTGTCATAACCATCAGGTATACCATTATTGAAATGCACCACAATTATCTCAGGTTAGAATAAAAATAGAGCCGTTACAAAGACAAATACTAAAAAATAAAGCAACCTAAGATATAAGGAAAATTTGTTCATATTACACTTCCAATAAACTAGTTAATTTCATAATGTCTAATTTCTTAAAAAGTATACAACTTAAAAATAATTTTTCAAGTGTTGACATTCTTAGTACATGTCAAATTATTTCTTCGGTGGGTTGTGAATGGCTTGTCCGATGGTGTCTAGAAAAGCTTCGTACATGTTTTCTGAGAAAGTCGGGTGCCCATGGATAGCTTGGGCCACGTCATCAACGGTCAATTCATTTTCCATAATAGTTGCTGCTTCGTTAATGAGCTCTGCAGCTGCTGGTCCAATGATATGAACCCCCAAGATTTCATGGTACTTGCTATCTGCAATGACTTTGACAAATCCTTGGGCTTCATTTGAAGCGATAGCACGTCCATTACCAGAAAAACTTGATTTACCAATCAAAATATCACCGTATTGCTTGCGCGCAGCTTCTTCGGTCAATCCGACCATGGCAACTTCTGGATGCGTATAAACTGCTGCGGGAGTGTACTTGAGTTTTGCTTTGCGATGATTACCAGAAAGAGCATTCTCAGCAGCCACTTCTCCCATGCGGTAAGCAGCGTGCGCCAGCATTTTCTGACCGTTGACGTCGCCTGGGGCATAGATGCCTGGTATTGACGTCTCTTGATAATCGTTAACTTTGATACGATTGCCGTCCATCTCTAAGTCGAGATTTTCAAGACCTTTCATCTGTGGCACACGTCCAATAGATAGTAGAGCTTTATCAGCTTGGATAGTCTCACCATTTGATAATTTCAAGCTTAAGTAACTTGTCTCATCAATGATTTCGCTCACCCCAACATTTGTCTTAATGGTCATGCCCTTTTTCGTCAAGATCTTTTGCAATTCTTGTGAGATTTCTTTGTCCATTGCTGGAATAATGCGGTCAGCCATTTCGATAACAGTCACCTCAACGCCGTAAGATGCCCAGACCAAACCAAGCTCGATACCAACAACGCCACCACCCATGACAACAAGAGATTTCGGCATCTCACGTAAATCAAGAATCACATCTGATGTCAAAACACGTGGCGAATCAATGCCAGGAATATTGATACGTGACACTTTGGAACCTGTAGCAAGAATAATTTTGCGCCCTTTAATGATTTCAGAACCGATAAGGACTGTTTTATCAGGGTTGACTTTGGCAAGTCCATTAAAAATGGTTACTTTATTAGCTTTTAGAAGTGAACGGACACCGCCAGTTAGCGTTTTTACAACCGTATTTTTAAAATCAACGGTCTTATCCATGTCAATGCTATAATCCGTTGAGGCAAGATTAATACCTCGACCTGCAGCAATTTTAAGGCCGTCTAAAATTTCAGCATTCTTTAGATAAGTTTTGGTTGGAATGCAGCCGACATTCAAGCAAGTCCCACCGAATTCTGATTTTTCAACGATAGCAACTTTAGCCCCTAGCTGAGATCCGCGAATGGCGGCATAGTAACCCGCAGGGCCACCACCAACGACAATCAAGTCATATTCATCTGCCGCTAAATCAGCTGCGCTAAAAACTTCAGCTTTAGCAGAAACAGCATTCGGCACTTCAAGACCTGCAGACTCAAGTTGACTAGCAGCTTCCTTGAGACTGACCTCTTCAGCAATCACTTCCCCTTCTGCTCCGATATATCCAATCACTTCAGTCACTGGCACCACATCACCAGCTGGATGCACAATTTTCAAAAGCACACCAGAGTCGTCAGCTTCGATTTCCATGTTAGTTTTGTCGGACATGATTTCAAAAAGAATATCACCTTCGTTCACTACATCGCCTTCAGAGAATTTCCACTCGAGAATCTCACCTTCTTGCATGTCCACACCAAGCTTTGGCATAATAATTTCTACTGCCATAAATTTCCTTTCTTATCTTTTTAATCTCAGATCAGTAGTTCCAAAGGATTTTCCAGCAACGCTTTTAAATCCAACATAAATTTAGCGCCATTCATCCCGTCGACCAAACGGTGATCAATGGTCAAGCTAAGTCCCATAATTGGACGAATCACTACCTGTCCATCAATGGCAACCGGAGTGTCAACAGTCGCTGAAATTCCTAAAATAGCAGAGTTTGGCTGATTAATAATTGGGTTAAAGGACTTAACCCCAAACATCCCTAAGTTTGTGATAGAGAAAGTTGACCCAGACATATCAGTTGCTTTTAATTTGCCAGCTTGCGCTTTTTGAATCACATCTTTTGAGGCAACCACAAAATCAGACAAGGTCATCTTATCAGCTCCATGAACAACTGGAACCACCAAACCATCTGGCAAGCCAACGGCAATACCCAGATTGACAAAATGATGCAGCTCAATAGCTTTCGCGTCATTAATCAAAGAGGCATTTAAATAACGATGTTCCTCTTTCATCAAGGCCTTCGTAACCGCAAGTCCAATCAAATCAGTTACAGTCACCTTGTAGCCCGTTTTTGCCATGATTGGCTCAATCAACTGCTTACGAAGCGCCAAAAGATTCGTCATATCTATGTCATAATTAAGCGTGAAAGTTGGAGCTGTAAAGTAAGACTTCGACATGCCTTTTGAAATTGCCTGACGCATGCCAGACATTTTAATCACTTCGATACCATCTGGCACACTGTGAACCTCCTCACTACTCTCACTCTTATCGGCACCTGCTTTAGCAAGGACATCATCTTTAGTAATCTTGCCACTAGCACCAGTTCCAGCGATACCAGAAAGCTCAAGGCCCATATCTGCCGCAATCTTACGAGCAAGCGGCGTCACGCGCACCTTAGCAAACTTCGCCACGTCATCTTTATGAATACGCCCATTTTCACCAGTCCCACTGATGCTATCAAGCGCGATTCCACGCTCTGCGGCTAGCTTTCTTGCTGCTGGTGTCGCACGTATCTTACCTTTTTGAAAAATAGCTGGCGCATCAGACGGTTGAGAGAAATCAGCTGATGCTTCCTGAACAGGCTCTAACTGTTCAGCCTGCCCTTCTCCCACCAAATCATTAACGTTTTCCCCTACTGCTCCGATATAGCCGATTACCTCAGTCACTGGTACCACGTCGCCAGCAGGATGCACGATTTTCAGTAGAACACCTGAGTTTTCAGCTTCGATTTCCATATTAGTTTTGTCGGACATGATTTCAAAAAGAATATCACCTTCGTTCACTACATCGCCTTCGGAAAATTTCCACTCGAGAATTTCTCCCTCTTGCATGTCAACGCCAAGTTTTGGCATGATAATCTCATTTGCCACAGAAAGCACCTCCTTTTAATTCCCGCGCCCGTTTCGCGTCATCTTATAAATAGCCGCTTTAATCTTTTCGACATCAGGTAGGATAGCTTGTTCCAAAACACTGGCATAAGGCACTGGTACATCTTCACTCGCCAAACGCACAATTGGATAATCAAGATAATCAAAAGCTTCGCTTTCTGTAACCTGAGCAGCTATTTCTCCAATAAACCCACCCGTTTTATAAGCGTCATTGACTAACATCAACTTGCCCGTTTTCTTAACCGAGTTGACAATCAAATCCTTATCAAGCGGAATGAGGGTGCGAGGGTCAACCACTTCAACACTAATGCCGTCAGCAGCCAGTTCATCAGCAGCTTTAAGAACACGTTCCAACATACGACCATAAGTCACAATCGTCAAATCAGTTCCTTCACGTTTAACGTCTCCCTTACCAAGAGGAATGTAAGCATCACTATCTAGAGAAACCTCTTCTTTCTTGCCATAAAGCGCCTTAGGCTCCATGAAAATGACAATATTGTTATCTCGAATGGCTGATTTTAAAAGACCTTTGGCGTCATTTGCAGTTCCAGGTGCCACCACTTTGATGCCTGGAATATGCGTCAGCCAAGCCTCCAAAGATTGCGAGTGCTGAGCCGCTGAACCGATTCCTGAACCTGATGCTACCCGAAAAGTGACCGGCGTTTTCAACCCACCACCAAACATGTAATTGTTTTTAGCACCATTGTTGACAATGGCATCCATCATAATGGTGATAAAATCCATGAAAGTCACATCAACAATCGGACGAAGACCTGTAATAGCAGCTCCAATTGCACTCCCAGCAATAGCCGCTTCTGAAATTGGAGTGTCTCTGACACGTTCTGGACCAAATTCTTCAAACATTCCTACAGACGTGCCAAAATCTCCGCCGTAAATTCCGACATCTTCTCCCATGAGAAAAATGGACTCATCTTTTCGCATTTCTTCTGTCATGGCAAGATTGATTGCCTCGCGCAAGGCCATTTGTTTTGTTTCAGTCATTATTTTTCTCCTCTATTAATAAAAGGCTGCTTAGTCTACCCAGACATCTTCAAAAGCGACTGACAAATCTGGTGCAGGACTATTTTTAGCAAATTCATAAGCCTCATCGATTTCTTTCACCACTTGAGCATCAATAGCATCAAGTTCGGCAATACTTGCTAGCTCATGTTCCGTCAAATAAGTACGGAATTTGACAAGCGGATCATTTTTCTTCCACTCATTCACCTCTTCTTTGCTGCGATATTTTCCAGCATCAGCTGTTGAATGCCCGAACCAACGGTAAGATTCTACCTCAACAATCGCAGGGCCATTACCAGAACGCACATGTTCCACTGCCTTGCCCATTGTCTCGTAAACTGCTAAAACATCATTGCCATCCTCACAATAAAATCCTGGAATACCATAAGCTTCTGCGCGTGTATAAAGGTGAGGTGTATTTGTCGCACGCTTGATGTTCATCGAAATTCCGTAGCGATTATTGATGATATAAAAAATCACTGGGAGTTTCCAAGTAGCTGCTAAGTTGACCGATTCATGAAAAGAGCCTTCGTTGGTTGCCCCGTCGCCAGAAAAAGCCACAACGATATTACCAGTTTTTTGATAATCTTGCGTAATGGCTGCGCCGACAGCCAGAGCATAACCACCACCGACAATGCCATTAGTCCCATAATTTCCTTTTTCAAAATCGGCCAAGTGCATAGAACCACCACGACCTTTTGAAACACCAGTACTCTTTCCAGCTAACTCAGCCATCATTTTATTCAAATCCATGTCTTTAGCAATACACTGCCCATGGCCTCTGTGATTTGAAAAGATAATGTCATCATAAGTCAAATGAGCCATAGCCCCAACACTTGCCGCTTCTTCCCCTACAGAAAAATGCGTCATACCTTGAACAAAACCACGTCGAACGAGTTTATTAATTCGCATATCAAATTCGCGAATACGCTGCATCTTCAGATACATTTCCATATATAGTTCTCGAGACAAAGTCATCTTTTGCCCTCCAATTATCTTTTTCCTAGTCCTTTCATCATATGATAATATCCAGCAAATCACAAATTATTTAACCGCTTTTTTGCAAACGCTTCGAAGTAAATTAAAAAGACGCTTGCTACGTCTTGGATTAACAAGATTTCTAAAATTAGTCGGCCAATAAAAGAGGCAAGTGGCCGGGAAAACCACTTGCTTCGGAGTTATATGAAAAGTTTTTAGGATGATTATATTATATGATTTTCACTTTTATGCTGCATCCGTCTTAAGACCTATTTTACTTTTTAAAAAAGTTGACTTATCTCTAAAAAGTTTTACAATGATATCAGTAAAGAAAGAATCAGATGGGAGATTAGTTTTGTTTCAACATTACAAAATAATTCAACGCTTAATTCATATCCTATCAGCACTTATCTTTATCATATCTTGTGCCTGTATTTTCTGGCTATATCAGCACGGTTATCTAACCAATCAGGAAAAAATTCAAGCACTCATCGGTCAGGATAAAGTCTGGGGAGCAATCATGTTCACCATCTTCCAGATGATGCAGGTTGTCGTTCCTATCGTTCCTGCTAGTCTTACTATGATGCTTGCTGTCATGACTTTCCATCCTCTTGTTGGCGTTTTGACAAGTTGTATCGGAATTATTATCGGCACAATGATTTTATTTTTGCTAACGCGTTGGTATGGTAAGCGATTTTGCCTTCTTTTCATCAAAGAAGCCACACTAAAAAAATATGAGGACTTAATTTCTCGTCACAGTTCCTTTACCATGATTTTCATTATTTGTATGCTTCTACCTTTTGCCCCTGCAGACTTACTGGTTATGTTAGCAGCTCTCAGTAACATGCCATTTAAAACCTTCGCTAGAATTATCATTTGCTGCAAACCCATCTCAATTATTGGTCACATTTTACTGCTTTTTTATGGTGGTGAATGGGTCATTCATATCATCTAAGTTCTGGGAATTTTTCTTAGAACTTTTTAGTTATTTTTATAACGCAAACGTTTGCATTATTTGAACTTTTTGCTAAAATAAAAGAAAAAGTCTTTCTCTTTGAGGTACTCTATCATGACAAATGAAACTTTGATGCAATACTTTGAATGGTATTTACCAAATGACGGCAAACACTGGAAACGTTTGGCAGCCGATGCTTCTCATCTTGCCCAAAAAGGTATCACCAAAATTTGGATGCCCCCTGCTTTTAAAGCGACTCATGACAGTGATGTGGGCTATGGCGTCTATGACCTTTTTGACCTAGGTGAATTTAACCAAAAAGGAACCGTTCGAACAAAATACGGAACAAAAGCTGATTACCTAGAAGCTATTTCAGCTCTTAAAAATAATGGTATTGAGCCTTTAGCTGACGTCATTTTAAATCATAAGGCTGCTGCTGACCACACCGAAACCTTTAAGGTTGTTGAAGTTGCTCCAGAGGACCGAACAAAGGTTATCAGTCAGCCTTTTGAAATTGAAGGGTGGACAAATTTTACCTTTGAGGGTCGCCACCGTGCCTACAACGACTTTGAATGGCATTGGTACCACTTTACGGGCACAGACTATGATGTCAAAACTGGTAAAACTGGCATTTTCCTAATTCAAGGAGACAACAAAGGTTGGGCAAACCATGAATTGGTTGACGGTGAAAATGGAAATTACGATTACCTCATGTATGCCGACCTAGATTTCAAACATCCAGAAGTCATCAAAAATATCTACGATTGGGCAGATTGGTTTGTTGAAACAACTGGAGTTAAGGGGTTCCGTTTAGACGCCATTAAGCACATCGATTCTTTCTTCATGGGAAACTTTATCCGTGATATGAAAGCCAAGTACGGCAATAGTTTCTATGTTTTTGGTGAATTTTGGAACGGTGATGAAAAGTCAAATAATGATTACCTAGCAAGTACTGATTATCGGTTTGATTTGGTCGATGTTCGCCTCCACCAAAATCTCTTTGAAGCAAGTAAAGCCAAGGAAGCTTATGATTTACGTCAGATTTTCGAGCAAACTTTAGTGAAAAATCATCCAGATTCTGCTGTTACTTTTGTTGATAATCATGATACCCAACGTGGTCAAGCACTGGAATCAACTATCGAAGAATGGTTTAAACCAGCAGCTTATGCCCTCATTTTACTTCGTCAAACTGGACTTCCTTGCATTTTCTACGGAGATTATTATGGCATTTCGGGACAATTTGCTCAGGAAAGCTTCCAAACTGTCATTGATAAATTGCTTGAACTTAGAAAAAACGCCGTTTATGGTCAAGAACTAGATTACTTTGACCAAGCTAACTGTATAGGCTGGACTTGCCTTGGAGATGACAAACACCCTACTGCTCTTGCTGTTCTCATCAACAATAGTAAAGCCACATCAAAGCGCATGTTTGTTGGAGAAAAATGGGCTGGAAAATTGTTCACTGATGCTCTTGGCAACCAAGCTGCGCATGTCCAAATCGATGAGCAAGGCTATGGCGATTTCCTAGTCGGTGAAAAATCAATCAGCACTTGGATACCACTAACAAAATAATGATCTAAAAAAGCGATTAGAAAATATTGGCTCTATAATTTCTGTAGTGGGTAACTCCACTGTGGAATTATAGGGCTTTTTGA
>OGHK01000166.1_pt1 | contig 66649 bp, 70 predicted proteins | sample 1571411 | NCBI WGS metagenome assembly OGHK01 (sample SAMEA2582043, study PRJEB24529) | metagenome | biome: Human gut stool | place: China | collected 2011 | reverse complement strand
CAAGTATATGGTCATAAATCCCTAAACAAGTCGTCTTACCTTCATAAATAATACTGTTGATTACCAAATTAATTGCTAACACAGTATTCAAATTAAATTGTACACATAATTAGGTAACTTCAAATTGTTTATACATATATATTCATATTAAATGTGAAACCCCATCATAAAAAAATGGATACTCAATTTAGAATATCCATTTGGTGTTGATATAAATATTTTAAGGCGTATGAAATTGAGCAGGCGCTCTTTTCACATGGTAATTTCTTATAGATTTTTTGACTGTTTTTTTTGTGTTTCGTGCAAATTATCAAGTTCAACTTGGAGTGAGTTCACAAAATATGATTCGTCCTCACATTCCATGAATTCATTTATTTCAACTCCTAACAGCCATTTTAGATTGTCTTTCACTAAATGGCATAGATAAGTATGTTCTAAGTTAACACTATCTTCAACAGTTACTTTAAAATCAACACTTCCTTCAAAATGCACTTCTTTTAATTCGGCAATTTCACTTTTTCTTGATGCGGATCCTGTTTCATATATGATCATTTGGTTTGTTTCTAATATCATTCTATTGACCTCTAACTCAATTCATTGTCGTTTATGGCATCCATTACAGTTTCCATACTGATTATCATTTCCTGCTTCTGCTCACCAATCAATAAACTTTTATTACAGATTTGATTGATCATTCGAGGAATACCATTCGATGCGTTGATAATTGCGGTCAGTGCATTATTATCGAACACTTCCTGATGACATCCTACACCATCTAATTTTTCTTTTATATAACGTTTTGCCTCTTCTTCATTTAGATTTTCTAAATTGTGTGACATGATTATACGCTGTCTTAATGGTTCATGGCTTGATAAGCGCAGCTGATTGTTTAACTGTGGCAATCCAACCAGTAATACGACTGCATAATCTTTTGAATCCATTTCAAAATTGAACAGTATTTTTAAATCATTCAAGATTCCGCTTTTCATATAATTGGCTTCATCAAATATAAATACAGGTGTAATCCTTTTTTCACGTTTGTATTTTTCTATAATTGTCTGAATGGCTCGGAAATTGTCGACTTTTTTATAGTATGGTTCGATTCCAAGATTCAATGCCATCTGTCTGTAGAATTCTATAACAGTAACTGTAGACAGTGATATATATACCACCTTATAGGCGGCAGGATTCAATTCGTTTGCCCATTGTCTTACGCTTGTTGTCTTGCCTCGGCCTGCACCTCCTGTCAATACGCCAAAGCCTTTTGTCTGCAGAAGATAATTCAATCTGAATTTCACTTCTTTATATTCATTTGTTTCTACTAAAACATCTTTTCCATTTTTTATAAACGGATTGATTTCCAATCCATATCTTCCTGTATAATTCATTATTGTCCTCCCAGCTCACTAAGTTTCAGTTTATGTCGATGCATCGTTGCATTTTTATTTTTATCCAACAGTTGAATAGGTTCCAACTCTTTTGAAATAGAATCTACCACATATACTTTTTTCAAATCTGGTGAATAACGAATCAATAGTTTCTGTCCCTGATATTTATAGTTTACTTCATATTCCTTTTCGTCAATTACAATCACACTGTCATTAGACACTTTACGTTCGATTTCAAGTAAAAAGCTGCGTTCAACCTCCTGATCAGACATTCTAATAATCAATGTACTTTCTGAAAAGAAACGTTCCATCGGTGATTTTCCATTCAATGATGAATGAATGCGTTGATTATATTCCTGTACATAGGCAAACAATGATTTTCTTAATTCTTCAATATCTTTAAAATCATTCATACAAAGCTGTGACATCCACTGATCTTTCAATGTTCGAAACCAGCGCTCAATTTTCGCCTTTCCAGTTGGAGTTCGAGCGGGATTATAATGAATGATTGTTCCTATTCGTGCTGCCAGAAGGTTCATCTGACTGCTTCTGTAGTTGGCTCCATTATCAAAGTTGAATTTTTTTGGCTTTCCATATTTAATGACCGCTCCACGAATCACACTCATCAGATTCACAAAATTATCGTTAAAGAATATATCGATTCCGACAATCATACGACTTGCATCATCTATAAGTGCAATAATATAAGTCCTCTGCTTCTTTCCGTCTACTTTTAGATAAGGACCTACACTTGAATCTCCACACCACACTTCGTTTATATGTTCACATTCGTATCGCCTCATATCTTTTATAGGTGTGATTCCTTTTGAATCCTTATATTTCTGCACAAATCGATTTACTGTAGACAAAGAAACATCTTTTTTTACGATTGTATTTGTGTCAAGAAGTCTCTGGCAGACTATCGTAGCTGGAAGTTTTGGGTATTCAGACAATATATAAATAATTTGATTTTGAACATCCCCATCTAGCTTACGATATTGATTAGAATCATTTCGTGGCTTTGGGATCAATCCATCAAATCCGAATTTTAAATACCGGTTATACCACCTTCTTACTGTATGAGGGTGCACCCCAGCCTTTGAACCTGCATCTCGAAAGAAATCACTTTTTGATTTGTACTTATCTATATTTCCAGATACAAATGGTGCAATAAATCCATACCTTTTTAAAGCTATTTCCTGTGCTGTTTTATGATCCATTATAAATTTTCCTCCTTACAGCGACATAATATACAAGGAAATGGCATAATTCCTCACACCTTATGTGGAGAGGGATAAAAAAATATTTTTAGTGCATTTAATCTGCATAAACTGTAATGAAAAAATTTTAAAACAGCTCTTAAAAAGATCAGGATTCAATCTCATACGTTCAGACATCAGTCGCTCTTTCCAGTACTTTTGAAACTGGGACCGAATATAATAATACGAATATTCATTAATTCCTTCATTCCATTCTATCCAGTCAATGAATTTATTAAGAAAGTCTGATTGAAGAGCTTTTAGATGAACTTCCAAAGCATATTGAGAATAAGGAACGATAAAATACAAAAGCACTGCATGAGTGGATTTACAACTCATACATTTAACACGAAGAATCCGCAAAGTGACTGAATGTTTTCTGTATTTAACTTTACGAGTATAATAGCCATGTTTTTGAAAATCATGATGTTTACATTTAGGACATATTAAGGAATACAGATTTAAAGTGTCTGTGAATTTTTTATACGATTCAGCATCTACCTGGTTGACGTTAGCCTTATAAACAGTTATCATAATCTTGTTCGTAAGAGCGGAGAGTAAAAAGAACTCATTGGCGTGCGTTGGTTTTACTCTCTTTTCTTTTTCTCACTTTCTATAGGAAATATTATAAAAGTCATAACACATAATTTGAATAAATTTTATTCAAACTTGTGCTATGACTTTTTCATTTAATGTGATTAGATTATTCACTTTCATATTCAAATAATTTGGCAATCAACACTGTGGCTGTTCGTAAATGGTGTACTCGATAGCGGTCATTTTGCCTTTCTCGTCGCGTCCCTGCCGCCTTGTGATATATCCGGCTTTTTCAAGCTCCCATACAGCGGTGCGGATAGCGTCGATACTTTCCCGGTTGATAAGGGACAGCCCTGCAAGGGTGTAGTCCCAATCTTCGGGAAGTGAGAGCATTTGCGACAACAAGCCCTTTGCCTTTAGGGAAAGTTCCTTGTTGCGTAAATGGTGGTTGCTCATAACCGTATAACCTTTGTTCTTTTCCACGCGGAAAACTGCCATAGCTTCATCACTCCTTTGGTTGGATTTGTTACGCAGTAGAAACGCGGTTTTGAGGGAAAAGGTATCAACCCTTGCATTTCTCATTTCCGCGCTCTAAGAGCCGCATAAATCAAGGCTTCATTTGCCCTTACTGCGTAACATGAGGGCATAAAAAAGCAGCGTTCCTGTTCTCCAGTGTAGGAGTGAGAAACGCCGCCTTATAGGTGGTGTTATTTTATTTTTTCTTTTCGACGTGCCGCGTAAGGTGGTGTAGCGGTCTATCCGGCAGCCCGCAGGTGCTTTTTGCATATCAAGGCTCAATCCGTTAAAAGTAGTAAATGAGTAGTAAAATCAATTTGCAAACCTGCGAATATGCCCGTAAATCAAGCATTTTTCAAGACAATCAACTAATTTAGGTTAAATAATAGTATATTCTCCATTAATATCAGTAGACTTTGAGTTATAAAAATCACTTAAAGGCATAATTACAAGAGGTGTATCATTGAATAAATCACTAATGGTTCCCACTTGATTTTCTTGTTTTGTATCTATAGAAGCCAACCATTCATTTGAAGTAGTTGGTAATCGACCTGATTCTAACTTTACAGGAAGTCCTTCAAAGAAATCTTTTGTATAAACTCCCGATTTGTATATTATTTCCTTGCCATCTTCATATATTCGATCTGTTTTTATTATTGTTGCACCATATTGTGAATGAATGGATTTCAATTCCTGCAAGAATTCATCATACGCAACACTCGAATTCTTAACATAAATTTTATATGCATTGGATTTCATTTCAATTGTATTAAAGAATTCAATATCTTGAGTTTTCATATAGAATCCAAAAGCAACACTTGTTAAGATAGAAACAATGCTTAATAGAATTGCCATCGATTTTTTCATAAAATCCCTCATTTTATCAATCCATAAAAGGTTAAATTGATTTTCTTTCTAGACCGTTTTCTTCAAGTATATCTTACGGCCATTTAGATATTCTCGCTTTATACCATAAACACTACATAAAACAACATCTATTGTTTTGAACTATGTTATTTTATGAATTATTAAAATATAGAGCGAATATAATATCGCTCTATACAAATATCAATTATTCAACTCCATAGTAGAACGAGCAACTAGAATATTTTGTTAATCGAGCTTTGGCCCATGAGTTTGCTGGAGCTCTTGCCATACTTGGAGTAGCTTCAGGATGACTAACCGTGGCCGTATGAATTTTTTGACCATGCATATAGTCTGAATAAGAACCTGTGATGCCTACGCCATAGTTCCACTGTCCACCTACTGCAGGATATACCGTAGTTGCTAAAACAACTGATTCACTAAAACATGTAAACAAAATCATAATAGTACGAACTAATTTTCTCATATAAAAACTCTTCTTTCTAAGCACTATTTTGATTTAAAGTCTGAGTCTGCATATAGAGTTCAAACAAAAATACTCTCAATTATCGTATCCATCGGTATGACCTCCCATTTTCTAATTTTTATTCATTATGAAAATACCTGATTATAAAGCATATTACATTTCATCAAACATTTGTTCAAAATAAAATCAAAAACAATTATTTATCTGTTTAATACTATAGATAACGTTATCTTTACTTTAATTATACACGTTTTGTGATTTTGCACAAGCGTTGATTGATTTTTGTTTTCTTGTTACTTTTTATAAGCTTTGATATAATTTTATAAAAAGGAGATTACTTCACTATGAATTATACCCAATTAACAAAAAGAGAAAGTCAAATAATGACTATTCTTTGGAATCATGATCAAGAGATGTCAGCCAATGATATTAAATTAGCTTCGGATGGATTAAGTATCTATACAATTTCTCAAGCTCTTCAATACCTATTATCAATTGGATATGTTGAAGTAACAGGAATAGGTAAAAATAAAAAATCGATTGCTCGATTATATAGTCCTTGTATTTCTGAATCTGACTATGTTTCCTCATTCATAAAAAAAGAAACTTTCGAAGAGATTGCTGTGCACTATGTTCAAAGCAGCAATGATATAGATGAAATTACAAAGTTAGAACATTTAATTGAAAAAAAGAAAAAAGAACTGACTGGTAAATAACATGAATTTTAGCATTTCTTCATTGTTCATAACACTGTGTGTTTCATTAGTCCTAATTGCACTCTTCAATTTTATATTGACGCACGAAAAGGGCTATCGCTTGTTTAGAGCAGATTTATTATTCGTATTAGTTGTCATTACTTGTTTTCGTTTGTTTTTACCATTTGAACTACCATTCACAAAAACAATTGCTCTACCTTCTATCATGAATCCTATAATGAGCTTTTTAAATTATGAGATATTTCATCAATTAAAAGTCTCACATATTCTAATTGTAATTTGGTTAATTGGAGTATTGATTGGTGTTGGAAGATATGTGCAGAATATTATATTGGCAAAAAAACTGGAAGCGAAAATCATACAAAATTCTCATTGTTTCAAAGTTTCAGAATTTTTAGATGGCTTCATTTATCCTGATTATGACGTATATGTAACCAAATACGTCCCATCTCCAATGGTTTTTGGCTTCAAAAAATGCATCTTAATTCCTGAAATCAGTTTTACAGAACATGAACTAAGTAATATTTTAAATCATGAAATGCAGCATCTAAAGCAACATGACATACTTTTCAAACAAGTAACTTCAATACTAACAATCTTGTATTGGTGGTTTCCTCCAATATATTGGTTACAGAAATGTATCAACTTTTATATAGAAGTTCGAGCAGACGAAAAAGTTACAGAATCATTAAATCCGATTGATGCACTAGATTATGCAGAAACTCTAATAAATGTACAAAAGAAAATACAGTTTGCGGATAGTATTATATCAAATGATATTTCAGCTTATTTGATAGGAGAAAGTAATAGTATACTTTCGTATCGAGTGAATTATTTATTAAACAAACAAATCAAACAAAAGACAAATAAGTTCCTACTATTCTTCCTTTTTTTATTACCTATACTAACTAATTCCATAATTTTCGAAGCTTATTATGAAAATCCAAAAAATTTGAATGATACTTTATCTGAGCAAGATCTATTAAATAAGAATTATTTAATCCAGCACAAAGATGGGACATATTCTCTTTGTAACGGAAAAGAATCCTTTTTCATAGATAATCCAAAAAGTTTAATTGAATCCGGTATAAAAGTAGTGAAGGAGTAAATTTATGAAAAAAACAATTAATTCTATTTTATTATTAACACTAATTTTAAATTGCAACTTTATTCAAACTATTTCTGTTTTTGCAAACGAAATCGGACCAAATCCAGCCATTGAAGCAAGAGCAGACATCATAGAATGGAGATATAAGCTTGAAAATGGAAGAGTATATAAACGTCTTTATAATTACACTAAACAAAAATGGATTGGAGATTGGATTCCAGCATAAACCACTGACTCATATAGATAAATCAATATGCGTGGTTTCTTATACAGTGTTCTGAAATTAGAACAAAGCAAGACTAGCAGCAAACCAATAGTTAGAAGAAGTGAAATTTCTAGAAATCTATCTATTTATAAAATACATGAAGTACAAGAATCACAAAAATAGTTACACCACAGACTAAAACTGAGATATAAAATACACATTCAATTTCTCATCAGGAACACGCTCTCTATATTATTGGTATCAATTTGGTAGCAAAGCAACCTATAAATACACAAAAAGTGCCTTATATAAGGCACTTTTATTCGTTTTATCTCTATTCGAACTCGATTGTTCCAGGAGGCTTACTAGTAAGGTCATACATTACACGGTTAACCCCACGAACCTCATTGATAATACGAGACATAACTTTATTTAATACTTCATATGGAATCTGAGCAGATTCAGCAGTCATAAAGTCAATTGTATTAACGGCACGTAAAGCGATGGCATAATCATATGTTCTTTCATCACCCATAACACCTACGGAACGCATATTTGTCAATGCTGCAAAGTATTGACCGATTGAACGATCCAATCCAGCATTTGCGATTTCTTCACGATAAATGGCATCTGCATCTTGTACGATTTTTACTTTTTCTTCAGTTACTTCACCAATGATACGAATTCCTAAACCAGGTCCTGGGAATGGTTGTCTGAATACCAAGTATTCAGGAATACCTAATTCTAAACCAGCTTTACGAACTTCATCCTTGAACAAGTCACGCAATGGTTCAATAATTTCTTTGAAATCTACGTGATCAGGAAGTCCACCAACGTTGTGGTGAGATTTAATTACAGCAGATTCTCCACCTAAACCACTCTCAACAACATCTGGATAAATTGTTCCCTGAACTAAGAAATCAACTTTTCCAATTATCTTAGCTTCTTCTTCAAATACACGAATGAATTCTTCACCGATGATCTTACGCTTTGCTTCTGGTTCTTCAACACCCTTTAGCTTTTCATAATATCTTTGTTGCGCATTTACACGAATGAAGTTTAATTCATATGGACCTTCAGGACCAAATACAGCCTCTACTTCATCCCCTTCGTTTTTACGAAGTAAACCATGATCAACAAATACACATGTCAATTGGTTACCAATTGCTTTTGATAATAATACAGCTGCAACAGAAGAGTCTACTCCACCACTAAGGGCACATAAAACTTTTCCATCTCCAACCTTTTCACGAATAGCCTTAATTTGTTCTTCAACAAAGTTATCCATTCTCCAATCACCACAGCATCCACAAACACCACGAACAAAGTTATATAACATTTTTGAACCTTCTTGTGTATGTAATACTTCTGGATGGAACTGAATTGCATATAATCCTTTTTCTGCATTTTCACTTGATGCGCAAGGACAGTTATCTGTATGAGACGTAATTTCAAATCCAGGTGCTACCTGTGAAATATAGTCAAAGTGTGACATCCAACAAATTGTTTTTTCAGATACACCCTCAAAGATTTTAGAAGAAGTCTTATCCACAAGAACCTCTGTCTTACCATATTCACGGTGATCCGCTTTTTCTACTTTTCCACCCAATACATGCATCATCAATTGTGCGCCATAGCAAAGACCAAGAACTGGGATACCCAATTCAAATAATTCCTTTGAATATGTAGGTGAATCTGCCTCATAACAACTATTTGGCCCTCCAGTTAAGATAATTCCCTTTGGATTCATAGCTTTGATTTTTTCTAAATCTGTTTTATATGAATAAATTTCACAATATACATTGCACTCACGAACACGACGTGCAACCAACTGATTATATTGTCCTCCAAAATCAAGAACAATGACTAATTCTTTTTTCATTACGTCCTCCTATTAATTTCTCAACAATATTATAAAGTAGCAACCAATTATTTACAACGCTTTAAATAATCAATTACTTCATTTAAATCCGTACAAGATTCTTGGATATACTCCTTCATTTCGTCATCTGGCGCAATCTGATCTTGAATAAAAATGGAATGCATCTTCGCATTGGCTGCTGCCATAATTCCATGCTTACTATCCTCTAATACTAAACAGTTTTCTGGTTCCATTCCTAATCTTTTTGCTGCAGCCAAGAAAACATCTGGAGCCGGCTTTGATTTATATCCCTCTTTAGAAGATACAATCACATTTGGACTTAACACAAAACCTGCATGCGACAAGAACTTTTTAATATCCTGCGGGTGCGAACTTGAAGCCACCGCATAAGGAATCTTATTCTCTTCAATATACTCAATTAGATTCTGTAAACCAACCATATTGGCACTACCAGGCTCTTTAAAATATGTAAAGAAATAATCCGCACGCTCTTTCTGAATTTCTTCCATAACTCTTGTCACACCTGGATACATCATTTCAAACTCTGCAACCTTTCTTGAATCACAACCAATTAAAGGTTCTGGAAAATAGTCTGGACAAGAAACTCCTAATTCTTTAGCCTTCTCTTTAAACTCATCCTTAAACATCGTCTCCGTATTAAACATCAAACCATCCATATCAAAGATAACTGCTTTAATTTGTGGCTTTCTAAAATATTCAATCAAACACTGCGTGCCTAAATCACTCATACCACGATCCATTAGATCCACATATTCTTTGATGACGCGATTTACACCATACAAAGGAAAATTTGCCTCTTGTACTGCAATTTTTAAATCCTTCACAAAATGCTTCACATAAAAACCAGGCGCATAATCATTCTCTAACATCTTCTTACCTTGGAATTCCAATTGTTTAGATCCAGCAGCACCATTACGTAAGAAGCGATACACGAAAGATTCATCCACATCTTTACATTTCAAATACGACATGGCCTCACAAATACCTTGTAATGTATTCGCAATCATAATTTGGTTCGCCATCTTGACATGTTGTCCACAACTCGCCTTGCCACAATACTCAATTTGTGTTCCAAACGCTTCAAAGATTTCTTTATTTGTTTCAAAATTCTCTTTGTCTGCACCAACCAAAACAGTTAGAGTCCCATTTTTAGCTCCCGTATCTCCACCAGTCACTGGCGCATCCAATACGTGAACGCCCAATTCTTTTCCTTTTGTATACAATTCTTTGGCAAGTTTTGGACTTGAAGTCGTAAAATCAATACAAGTTTTACCCGCATCAATACAACTAAAAATCACATCATATACTTCTTTAACATCACTAGGAAAACCGACCATTGTACAAATCACATCTACATTGGATGTCAAAGACACAATCGATTCTTCTAAAATGGCACCTGCATTTTTAGCTTGTTCTACCCTTTCTGGATGTCTTGCGTACACATGCACTTCATAACCCTTATTCAATAAATGAATAACCATTGGCTGGCCCATAATGCCAGCACCAATCCAACCTATTTTTCTCATTTTACTTTCTTCCTTTCACTAATATTGGAGCGGATTGCACCGCAATAAATTTCACAACCTCAAACATAAACTTAATTTCTTCTGCATTCAATTGACGAATCTCCTTAATTCCAGACAATGCCTGTTTAAATGAAAATTCAGTTAAATCCGCAATCGTATAAATTTCCATACGATCAAATAATTCTCCAATCAAATGACAATAACGCTCTTTTTCTTCCAGTGGACGATTCATTAATAACTTATTTACATATTCCAATAAATCATCACTCTCTTTTGTGAGTGCATCACAATAATTAAAGTCTTTTACATCCACACTCCACATAAGCGTATCATGCTGAACTAGACCAGAACCTTCGGCATCCATGACTTTCGTTTGTTCTCTATGATCTAAAACACGACCCACAATGCTATCCTTAGGAATATAGTTTGTGATCTTAGATACATCCTCATCACCTTGCCAAAAACCATCCGCAAAGCCAGGCCCATCAAAACTTTTCACACCTTCAATATATCCCTGTAGTTCTGGATTTTTTAAATAGGCATACATCGCCAGATTTCCACCCTTTGAATGCCCCGTCAAATACATCTTTGGATAGACTTTTTTCTTTTTTAATCCAAACAAATAACTCGTTTCAGGAATATCCGCAATAGTTTCTTTGACATAATCCTTCGCCAGGATTTGACAAGGAAGATCCTTGCTATAGGTCATCATTAAATTTTCTTTCCAACCCGTAATACTACCATCTGTACCACTAAAAGAAATAACGAAAGATCCATCTGGCAACACAAGTGTTACCACACTAAATTGAATCACATCTTCATCGCTATAGACTTTTTTATAGTTCTTTAACTTTATATTTCCATAACGAATCGTATCTTGTAATGCATCAATTAAATGTGGAAGATTCATTGAAAATGTATACTTACTTTTTAATTCCTCTTCACTATATAAAGAAAGATATTTACGACATGCTTCCTCTAAAGAAACCTCATCCTTTTCCACAATGCCATCCCAATCCACATAAGATAAATCGGCACATACTAACATATCCACCTCATTAAAGGGACGAACAGAAAAGTCGATATCTCTTCTTAAATGTACATAATTCAATAAGTTTTCCATAATCAACCTCACTACATCGATTTTACAATATACAAAAGGATTAGCCAAATGACTAACCCAATTTTTTCGATAATTTTATATAATGATCTGCATTTGAAAGAATGTCAGAAACCTGAGATTCTGAAATCTTTTTAATGATCTTAGCCGGTACTCCAACCACAACACTCTTTTGTGGAATCACCATATTTTCAGGTACAACACAACCAGCACCAATTATACTATGGCTTCCTATACAAGCTCCATTTAAGATAATAGCGCCCATACCAATAAGCACCTCATCCTCAATCGTACAACCATGCACAATGGCTCCATGTCCAATCGTAACACGATTACCAATTTTTAATGGATAACCACAATCCGTATGCAAAACACACTGATCTTGAATATTGCTTTCTTGCCCAATTTCAATCGTTTCTTCTTCACTACGAATCACGGCGTTATACCAAACACTTGAACCTTTGCCAATTGAAACATTACCTAAGATGGTTGCATTACTTGCACAAGAAAAATCCTTTTTAACCTCATCCAGTCTCTTACAAAGCCAAACTACACCATGCCACACATCAAATTTCATACCACAAGATGGCAATGCACCATACATAGTAAAGCCATGTTTTTTATGAAAAGCTATACTTTCTTCATTCGAATCTGTAATGCATGAAATGATCCAACGCATGTTTAATTTTCTGCAATCCGCTTCAAGCTGATCTAACATTTTTGAAGGCAAACCATAATGTTTTCCTTCTTTAAAATAAATGGTAAGTTCTACACAATACTTATACGCCTCTTTAGAAAAAGCCGGGTGCACATAGCCATAGCCAATTAGAACATCATCATTAAGTGCGACATAAAATGGATTTGTCTTTGAAACTTCCATCATATGTTCTTTAAATACATCAAAAGGATCTGGCACAACATCAAAAATCGCAACGCTTGTCTTTACATAATGTACATAGATTGGATATATACTTTCTAAATCTTTTTCTTGAAGTAAACGTAGCTCTTGCATAAAACAACCTATTGGATTTCTAGACTTGAATCGGCAGTTAAACTTGCATCTGCTCTTCTTCCAGAAAGATAGGCGATGGTTCCTGCAACACCGATCATACTTGCATTGTCTGTACAACAATACATTGGAGGCACGGTAAACTCAACTTCTGGATATTCATTTCTTAATTCTTCTACTTTTTCACGAAGCCTTGAGTTGGCACTTACTCCACCACCTACAACGAAATGGCGAATATCTTTATGATCATCTAATACGGCTCTTACTCGAGAGAAAATTTCATCCAATGCACATTCTTGGAATGAACAAGCTAAATCTGCCATATCAAATGTCTTGCCTTGTCTTTCCATACGTTTCGTAAATTGTAGAACACTACTCTTCAATCCAGAAAAGCTAAAATCATAACGACCCTGTGTTTTCGGTTTTGCCAGTTCATATACTGGCTTTCCTTCTTTTGCCAATTTATCAATTTTAGGACCACCAGGATATCCAAGACCCAATACACGAGCCACCTTATCAAAGGCTTCTCCAATCGCATCATCCTGTGTTTCTCCTAAGATTTCAAAACTTGTTTCATCCTTCATATAAACAAGTTCTGTATTTCCACCAGAAACAACAAGAGCCAATACAGGATATTTCATATCCACCACTAATTCATTGGCATAAATATGCCCTGCCAAATGATGCACTGGAACTAATGGTTTATGGTAGGCAAAAGCCAAAGTCTTGGCAGCTTGCACACCAACGTGTAAACATCCAATTAAACCAGGACCTTGCGTAACGGCAACCGCATCCACATCTTCCATAGTGATATTGGCATCCTTCAATGCTTTTTCAATACAATACGAAATATTTTCTACATGAATACGACTCGCAACTTCGGGTACGACCCCACCAAATTCTGTATGCACATCAATTTGACTTGCAACCACACTTGATAATACTTCCTTTTTATCTTTGACAACCGCAACGGCTGTTTCATCACAACTACTTTCAATTCCGATAATAATCATATAATCCTCCTACAATGCCAATGTCATCACAATGGCATCTTCTCCATCTGGATAATAACTTTTAGATACATTGACTTGAATAAAGCCCATTTTTCGATATAAATTCAAGGCTGCCTCATTACTAGCACGAACCTCTAATGTCATATATTCACAAGCCACTTCTCTAGCTCGATCAAACAAATGCATCATCAATTCTTTACCATATCCTCTTTTTCTTAAGTCAGGATCGACTCCAATACGAGCTAGCTGCGCCATTTCAAAGGTTTCCCATAAAAAGGCGTATCCAACAATGGTATCTTCATCTAGTAAAATCCAACCATGAGAAAAGGGATTCTCATTCAATTCATATAAACAATCTTTTTCTAGCCAAGGCTGTTTAAAACAAGCTTGTTCAAGTTCTAAAACACGAACAAGATCCGTGTCTTTCATTTCTTTAAAGATCATGCTTTATAGGCATCGCTTTCTTTTAAATATTGAGGAACTAAGGCATGTACATTTTCAATTGTACGACTTGGTACCTCCATAAAATTCTTCAAGAAATCACAACTTGCAGCTTCTTGATTCACTAAATATCCATCTCCATATAAAGTTCCAGGATGTTCGTTTAAGAAATCATCCAATTGATCGACTTCTAAAATTTGTGTTTTTCCAACCACAACACCCTTTTCTAAATGTGCTACATACGCTCTTTTACTACGCGCATCTAAAATAACATTGGCACTTTCATCCATGCCCGCAAACAACTGCATTGTACTAATACACTTTAATGTTTTATGCATTTGTGTACAAAATACTTTCGCAATTGTCATCGCAATACGAATGCCTGTATAAGATCCAGGACCATCTGTAATGATCACTTCATCTACGTCTTTATAGTCTAAACCTGTCTTTTCAAACAATTGATTTAATTCCACAAAAATCGTTTCACTTTGTTTCTTGAATGCTTCAATAGATACACCATCAATCAATGTTCCATCTTTATATAAACCTAACACTAATGCTTTATAAGCACTATCCATACATAAACTAATCATGATATGCCTCCACAATACTCTTTGATACAGGACCCGTATATTCTAATGTCACTGTACGATTTTCATCGATGCCTTCTTCAAAAGAAATTTTGATATGATCTTGTGGCAATTGATTTTCAATAAATTCAGACCATTCTACTACAGTAATTCCTTCATCAAAACAATCTTCAAAACCTAAGTCCTGACATTTTCCTTCTAAACGATACGCATCAATATGATGGAATGGGACTCCACCTTCTTGCTTATAATCCTTTAAGATTGTAAAAGTTGGTGAATTGATCACATTCTTTACACCTAACGCTTTCCCAAAGCTTTTTGTCCAAGTTGTTTTACCTGCACCCAAATCTCCATCTAATGTAATGACTAATTGTTTATTTCTACAAAGATCTGCCATTTTAGTGGCAAATTCCTGTGTTTCTTGTAAACTATGAATTTCTATTTTCATAATGACCTCTTTCTACTGAAATACACTATTCCATCTTATATCTTTTTTCAACTATTTTTTCTTCATCATACGATTTCTATGCACCATAGCCTTGATTTGTTTAATCTGCGCAAGACGATTTCGCACCTTCACTTCAGATCCCTGATCACTTGGTACATAATATTCTTTACCAACTAGAGCATCTGGAAGACACTGCATATCCGTCATGTGATATTCATAATCATGTGAATACTCATATCCTTTACTGTAGCCTAAATCTTTCATTAACTTTGTCGGTGCATTACGAATGTGTAAAGGCACTGGCTGATCTAATGTTTTTAGTGCATCACTTTTCGCATTATTATAGGCCACTTCTAAAGCGTTTGATTTTGGAGCTAAAGCCAAATATACAGCTGCATGCGTTAAATGTACATTGCATTCTGGAACACCTAAATAGTGACATGCCTGATAGGCTGCCACACAGATTTCTAAGGCCCTAGAATCTGCCATACCAATATCTTCACTAGCCATACGGACGAATCTTCTTGCGATATATAAAGGGTCTTCTCCAGCCTCTAACATACGCGCTAACCAATATACAGCAGCCTGTACATCGGAGTTTCGTACACTTTTATGTAGAGCCGAAATAATATTATAGTGTTCCTCCCCTTTTTTATCATACAATAACGACCTTTTTTGAAGGCACTGCTTCAAAATATCCTGTGAAACATGAATACCATCCAATTCACTTGGACTATTATAAACAACCATCTCTAATGTATTTAAACAAAAGCGGGCATCCCCACCTGAAAATGCGGCAATCGCCTCTATATCTTCATCCGTAATATGTATTTTTAAATTACCTAATCCTTTTGAACTGGAAATAGCACGAATAATCAAATCTTTTAAGTCATCCGTATTTAGACTGTTTAACACAAACACTCTACACCTAGATAAAAGGGCAGAATTAATCTCAAAACTAGGATTTTCTGTTGTAGCACCAATTAAAATAATGCTTCCCTTTTCAACATAGGGTAAAAATGCATCTTGTTGCGCCTTATTAAAACGATGGATTTCATCTACGAATAGTATTGTTTTTTGTCCTAAGGCCCTACGCGTATCGGCCTGTTTCATAACTTCCTTGATTTCTTTAATGCCACTAGTAACAGCTGAGAAATCCACAAAATAACTCTTTGTCTGATGGGCAATAATACGTGCCAATGTCGTTTTTCCTACTCCTGGTGGACCCCAGAAAATCATCGATGTCACCTGATCATGTTCAATCATTTGCCACAAAAGATTTCCCTTGGCAACAAGCTGTTTTTGTCCTACATATTCATCCAATGTTTCCGGACGCATACGATCGGCTAAAGGCCTTGTATCTTCTTGTATTGAAAATAGAGAATCTTGTTCCATATGTTTCCTCCGTATGTACTTTATTATACACCACACAAAAGAAAAAGTGTTTGACCTTAATCAAACACCATCTTCTTTTTCTCAATTCGTCTTAAAAATACCCATCCCACAACACAAGATAAAACTTCCGTAATCACAAATGCATACCAAATTAAAGATACATCCATTCCACATTGAACGACAAGCATCGAAAATCCCCATGCCAAAGGAAGGATCAAAATGGCTTGTCGAAGCAAGGAAACAACTAAAGATTCCATACCTCCATTTAAAGCTTGATACACTCCTTGAAATGCGATATTCACACCTGCAAACACAAAGCTGACAGAAATGATTCGAACAGCACTGATGAAATATATTCTGGATTGTCCTGCATTAAATAGTGTCGCAAAAAAGTTTGGGAACAGTTCTGTAATCAAAGTTCCTGCAACCATTAACACGATAGTATAGATTAAGCCATACTTGATTCCATCTTTAACACGCTGCTTATTTTGCATACCATACGAAAAGGCAATGATAGGTGTAATCGCATCTCTTAAGCCAAAGGCCATAAATAATACAAGTTGTTGTACTTTATAGAAAAGTCCATAGGCTGTTTGTGCAGATGCATCAAATTTTAGAATTAAGTTCATCGCATATACCATGAATGACATCAATGCCTGAGCAATAATGGCTGGAAGTCCAATCGAATAGATTTCTTTGATGATACGCTTATTGGGTTTTGTATAAGTGAGGCCATGATCAAATTCTTTATTTAAACGCATATGAAACACAACTAATAATAGAGCTGATAAAATTTGTCCAATGACTGTCGCGTAAGCCGCTCCTTGTACACCTAAATTGAAACCATAGATTAATACAGGATCTAGAATCATATTGATTACGGCTCCTGTAACTTGTCCAATTGTAGAATATAAGGAGCGTCCTGTAGCTTGGAGTAGTTTTTCAAATATAGAAAAGAACACAACGCCAAAGGATAATAGGCAACAAATCCTTAGATAGTCTACACTCATCGATAATACAAGCACATTCCTTGTTTGAGAGGATATATAGGCTTTAATGCCAAACAATCCAAACAACACACAAATAATATAAATAACTGTAGCTAGAAACAAACCATTTCCGGCTACTTTAGAAGCTTTTTCACGATTTCTCTGCCCCAAAGTTCTTGCGAGTAAGGCATTTACTCCAACACCTGTACCAATGGCTAAGGCCACCATCAGCATCTGGATAGGGAAAACTAAGGTAAGTGCATTTAAAGCGGCTTCACTTCCTTCTTTCATATTTCCTACAAAGGCACTGTCCACAATATTATAGACAGCTTGCAAAGCCATAGATAAAATCATGGGCACACCCATTTGAAGCATTAACTTATTGACGGGCTCATTTTTCATTTTGTTGTTTTCTTCCATTCTTTTCCTCCTTAAAACACAAAAAAGTGCATTGCCTACATAAGTTGGACTTACGCTTTTGAGCAACACACTTTACAAAAATATAAAAAAGTAGCAGAAAACTGGATTTACGCTGTTTCCGCTACTCGTTACGAAGTGATTATATTTTTATTTTTTTAATTTGTCAAAGTAAAATTACATGGCTTTTTCAATTAATTCTACACATTTATCAATGCCCAAAACACCACTGTCTAAACACAATTGATAGTTTTTGGCATCGGCCCATTTACGATCTGTGTAATATTTATAGTAAGCGATACGACGTTTATCCTTATCTTTGATTCGTTTGTCTGGCGCAAATTCATTTTGTCCATAAACCGAAACAACACGATTCTTGCGATATTCAAAATTTGCATGAATAAATACATTTAATACGTCTTTACGATCACGAAGAATATAGTCTGAACATCTTCCTACAATAACGCAGTTTCCTTTATCGGCCAATTCACAAATTACATTTCTTTGCGCAACATAGAGTTCATCCGATAAGTTATATCCATAATTATTCCAAATAAAACCAAATGTACTTGTGCTTGATGCATCTTCCCCATTTTCTTCAATATACTCTTTCGCAAAACCACTTTCTTGAGCAATTTGCTGCACAATTTCATAATCATAATAAGCATAGCCTAATTTTTCAGCTAATTTCTTGGCAATGGTTCTTCCACCACTTCCAAATTCACGTGTAATTGTAATTATCATAAGATACCTCCTAATATACAAAAATCGAGCCTTCTACAACTGGATTTATATCCCGCAAGAAGACTCGTTGTTGTAGATATTTTACCAAAATTATTAAGTTTTTGTAAGTAATGGTACAGCATATTATATACACCATCACCTCGCTTTTATATACTGCACTATCTACTTATATTTTAATTCACAATAGATCAAAAGTAACGTAAAATGTTGCATTTTAACGCAAGAAAAGCAGAACATTTAAATTTACTTTATATAAAGCACTTATAGATATACATACCGCAGTGCGCAAAGTAATTTAGTGCAAAATATACCGCAATGCGCAAAGTATATAAAAAGAATAGAATCTTTCGACCCTATTCCTTAGCTCCATATTCTTCATAATATGCATCAATTCTTGATTTTAATTCAGGATCTAATTTATCACCTAAATATTCAATTACTTCTGGCATTGACACGATTGCAGCTGTTGGGAAACCATATAATTCACTCACTTCTGTTAGTGCCGTTTTTTCACCTTTTCCCTTTTCGTTACGATTTAAAGAAACCATCAATCCAACGATTTCAACATTTGCTGCGCCACGAACCTTTGGTACTGTTTCTTCCATTGATTTTCCAGATGTCGTAACATCTTCAATCATAACGACACGATCACCATCTTGTAGTTTTGTTCCTAAGAAACTTCCCTTATCAGCTCCATGATCTTTTTCTTCTTTACGATCTGAACAGTAACGAACTTCCATTCCATATAAATTATCTAATGCGATTGTCGTCGCAACAGCCAATGGAATTCCCTTATATGCAGGTCCGAATAATACATCGAAGTCTTTACCATATTGATTGACGATCGCCTTTGCGTAATATTCACCTAATCTTTTTAACTGGTTACCTGTAACATATCCACCAGCATTCATAAAGAACGGGGATTTACGTCCTGATTTTAGTGTAAAATCACCAAATTTTAACACTTTAGATTCCAACATGAAATCAATAAACTCTTTTTTATATTGTTCCATTTTCTTGCCTCCACTTTTACAGAAATTCTATCATACTTCTGCACAATTTCCCATAATTGTATGATTTTTAAATGATAAATATTATGGTAGTATAGAGCTGAGGTGATAGACAATGCAGGAAAATGTATTCTTTTTTCTGAAGGCTAAAAATAGTGTTAAATATTTATACGATAATATCAGTGTAGAAGATGGACTTGCCCTCATGCGCAAGCACAAATATACGGCGATGCCCATTATTAATAAGGAAGGAGTTTATGTAGGAACCATTACAGAGGGGGATTTTCTTTGGTACTTATTAGATCATCCTTCAATTCATAAAGAAGATCTAGAACAAATGGAGATTCATGAATTAATTCGTGGAGACTTTACGCCACCGGTTCAAATCGATGTTCCAGTCGATCAATTGTTCGCTCAATCTTTGAAACAAAACTTCGTACCCGTAGTTGATGATCGTCAAATTTTTATTGGTATTGTGACACGACAATCCATCATTCAATATTTAATGAATAACGCAAGTAAATATCTATAATTTTAAAACAGCCAGATTTTCTGGTTGTTTTCTTTATCACATTGAAAAAAGCCTTTAAATTGTGTATGATAATGGGTATTAATGAAGGAGTGATAGTTTCATGAATCCGGATGATTCAGTCCCGTTACAGTATAGTTTAGGAGGGTTAATATGAACCTTCCCATCTTAATTTTATTTACATTTATTCTAAACATCTTGTTTTCAATGACAAGCAGCATCGTTTCTACAAATAAAGAAATCGAAGATGAATCTTATAAATATCAAGCTACATTAAAATGGTTATCTCTATGCATGGAAGTATTTGGCACTTTGATGAGTGTAATCTATTTACAATCTTTGATTCATGGTCCATTACTTTATGTAGTCGTACTTCTATTGGTGTATGTATATATTTTATTGAGTGATTTATTACCAAGAAAATTTGCGAATGCTCATTTAGACAAGTTTGAAAAAACATTTATGTCTATTGCGAAAGGTATTCAATCCTTATTTACACCGTTTACTTTCTTCTTACGTTTCCAAGTAGAAAAAGAACAAGAAGATTATTCCGAAGAAGATATTTATGAAGTAATCAACGGTGGTGGAGTAGAACCAAGTCAAAAAGAATTTATCGAAAACTTATTCGAATTTGATGATACGCCTGTTGAAGAAATTTGTACGCATCGAAGTGAAGTTGTTTGTCTATATCTAAATGATGATAAAGAAACATGGAAAAAAACCATTCTAGAAAATCGTCACACATTATACCCTGTATGTGACGAGGATAATGATGATGTCGTAGGTATTCTAGATACACGTGATTATTTCCGTTTAGATTCGATTGAACAAGATAATGTCATCAATAAAGCAATGGATCAGCCTTTCTTTATTTCACAAAATATGAAGGCCGATGTTCTATTGAAGGAAATGAAAATTAAAAAAGTATACTTTGCGGTTTTACTTGATGAATACGGAGGAATGACCGGTATCGTGACTTTACACGATATTATTGAAACCCTTCTTGGTGAAATCCAAGAAGATGATGATATCAATGAACCAGATCCAATCCAACAAATTGATGCAGATCAATTTAGAATCTATGGCCAAGCTGACATTGAAGATGTCGAAAAAGCTTTAGGCATTTCATTAGAAGATGAGGATTGTGATACGTTTGGTGGATACATCCTAAATCATTATGGACAAATTCCTGATGAAGGTTCACATTTTAAAGTCAGTCTAGACTTAATGGATGTATATGTTAAGGAAGTAAAAAATCATCGTATCGGACAAACTATTGTACAAATAAAACGAAAAGAGGAAGGAAACCAACATGAAAGCACTGAAAAACGCAATCGAGACTAGAGGACATTTTATCAATGATGAGGTATTAAAGGTAGATGCTTTTTTAAATCACCAAATTGATTGTTCTTTAGTAGATGAAATGGGAAATGAATTTTATGAACACTTTAAAGACAAAGGCATCACAAAAGTAGTAACCATTGAATCTAGTGGTATTGCCCCAGCCTATGCGACAGCCATCCGTTTGAATGTGCCATTGATTTTCATCAAGAAAACACAACCAAGCACAATGATTGATCCTGCTTTTGCGGAAGTCTTCTCTTTCACAAAGAATAAGACATATCCAATTTGTATTGAAAAAGAATACTTAAAAAAAGGCGATAAAGTTTTATTCATTGATGACTTCTTGGCAAATGGTGAAGCATTCAAGGGAACAGAAAACTTAATTGCGCAGGCACAAGCTGAAATTGTTGGTGTTGGAATGGTGATTGAAAAAGCTTTCCAAAAAGGGCATGCATATATTGTCGAAAAGGGATATGACCTTTTAGCGTTGGCATCTATTGCAGGTGTTAAGAATAAGAAAATTACATGGGCTGATGAATAATCAGTCCTTTTTTTGAAAACAAGGGGATTCTAATGAAAAATACATTCAAAAAACTATTTATTAGCTTTACCGTATTATCACTCACTGCATGTGGTTCAACTACAATGCAAGATAATACGTTTGCAGCTAAAGAAAACAAGGGCTTCACAAAATACACAAACCAATTGGTAGTTGAATATGCCGAAAACGACTATACAACAATGCACCAATTCTTCGAACATCCAGAAGACTATGGTATTGATATTAATAATGTAGATGTAAGTCTTGGTGAATTTTATACAGACAATACTGAAGAAATCAAAGAAGATCAAAAAGAATTAAACAAGTTTAATCGCAATACTTTAGACAAGACGCAACAAACCATCTATGACGAATTAAAGTATGAGAATGAATTGAGTTTAAAAGCAGAGAACAAGAAATTTCAATATTTAAACAATTGTTGGAGCACAATGAGTGGACTTCACCAAAGTTTGATTTCTGTTTTTTCTGAATACATTTTACGAAGTGAAAAAGACATTCAAGATTTGATTACACTCATCAACGATGTGCCTCGCTATACAAATGATGTATTGGAATATACAAAAAAACAAGCAGATAAGAATACATTACAGTTTGACTATGATTCTGTTACACAAGATATTCAAGATGTCATCAATAATAAAGAGAATAGTTCAATCACAAGTGCATTATATAATGCGATTGATGCTTTAAATCTAGATGAAGAAAAAACAACATCTTATAAAGCACAAGTCAAAGATGCCATGGACACAAGTTTCTTTCCTAGTTATCAGGCTATGTTAGATACATTGACCTCTCTTCAATCCAAAGTACAACCTTTACAAGGGTTGTCAAACTATAAAAATGGTAAGAAATACTATGAAGTATTAGTTGAAAATGCGACAAGTTCTACCGATTCTATTTCAACCATCAAAAAGAATACACAATCCGCAATCAATTCGGCTATCACTAAATTCCAAAAACTATATAAAGCCAATCCAATGATTGCGTACGAACTCGATTCGGTTTCAACGGATTTTACGGATGTAAATCAAATTCTAGAAAGCCTTCAAAAGAACTATAAAAAGGATTTTCCAGAAGTAAAAACCATGAAATATGATTTAAAGGCACTACCAGAAGATCAATCTGTCAGCGGAATTGTCGCCTACTTTATTACACCCGCCTTGGATTATTCACAAAACTATCAAATGCGCTACAACAAACGTGATTATGGCGATGATCCATCAAGTTTAACACTTTATCAAACATTAGCTCATGAAGGTATTGCCGGGCATATGTATCAAGCGCAATACAATAAGGAACATTTAAAATACCCAATCCAATTCTTCTACAACAATCTAGGTATGTCAGAAGGATGGGCTACTTATATGGAAAGCATGTCTTTACATTATTTAGATAATAATGAAGACTTATTAGAAGCCTATAACTTAAACAATATTCTTACTAATCTATATATTGTTTTAATGGATATCAGCATTCATTATGATGGTATGTCACTCAATGATTTCAAGAATGAATATGGCGATATGTTTAGTTCAGAAGGATTAGAAAGTATTTACAATCAATTGGCAGACAATCCAACTGTATTCTTATCTTACTATTACGGATATCTTCAAATTGTAGATTTAAAGAGTACAGCCAAATCTAGATTAAACTCAAAATTTGACAATGTAGACTTCCATAATGCCCTGCTACAATATGGTGAAGTCAACTTCAATATTGTCAAACAAAGCGTAAATGAATACATCAAAAAAAACAGATAAAACACAAAAGATGTTGGTTTAAATTTCCAACATCTTTTACATTTTTCTAGGGGAAAATCTCACTATATTTAACACTTTTCTAGGGGAAAGTATAACTATATTTAACACTTTTCATTTAATAATTTCTTTTCCCTACAAACACATTATATACACTTTTGTAACAATAACTCTTTTTACGAACCGAATCATCATATGAAATTACATTTAATTCTTCCATCTTCTGAATCGTACGATTGATCGTTGATTTTGATAATCCTGTCATATCTTCTAATTCTTTTTTAGTAAATACAACTTGAGAAAGAATGATTGGCATAATTTTATATAGAGTTGCACTATGGATCGTTTCCATTTTTGCCATATCTTCCTTGTAGATTCTATCTATTTCATTCATTTTATAGATAAAGCTATTGCACTGATCCACTACACATTGAAGGAAAAATTTGATATATCCCAAATAATTTCCTTTTCGACTTTCCATTAGATTATACTGATATGCAGGTTTATACAATTCCAATATTTCCGACATGTATAATATTGGTTTGTCTTGTTCAAACCTTGCCATTTGAATAGGAATCAAAGCTCTTCCTAGTCGTCCATTTCCATCTGAGTATGCATGAATCGTTTCAAATTGCGCATGAGATAATGCCACATTAATTAAATATGGATCGATAAACTCATCATTCATATATTCATATAAATTTTCTAATAATCCATATACATTTTCTGGTGCCGGAGGAATAAATATCGCATTATCAATACCCGCTCCTTTAGGACCAATCCAATTCTGAGTTGTACGAATATGACCTGGCTTCTTTTTAGATCCACGAACACTATCCAACAAAAGCCTATGCATCGTATTCACCAATTCAAAATCAATATCTTTTCCATCATCAATTTTCTTATATGCATATTCCACAGTTTTCTTTAAATTTTGAATCTCTTTATTATCATCCGTTTCGTCCATATACTTTAAATAATACATTTCATCTTGCGATATCTGTATACCTTCAATTTGAGTTGATTTCAAACTCTCACTCAACAAAATTGAATCTAAAAAATATTTTGAATCAAAATCCAAAGTCTGTAATTTAATCTTATACTCCGTATATTTCGCGTTTGCCTGAGACAATAATCTTAATAAGTCTTTATCCATCTTATAATTCACTGGATATAATTCTGCTCTAAAAGGTGTCATTTTTTCTATATCCTGACTTCATTTACCTTATTTTAACATAGAAAAATGTCATAATTTTATTTTTTGAATCATTTTACTGCTTTTTTAGTGTATTTTGATTCATAATTTCAGATTTTGACAACTTTTTATGCTTTTTAACCCCGTTTTGAGTCAAACTTGACTCATTTTGACTTCGTTTCAACAGAAAAAGTGTCATTTTTTTAAATTATGACACCTTCAAAAGAATATTTTCAACTGATTTTTCACCTTTGAGTATTTTTACTTACTTAAAGTAGTGAACTACTCGGCTACAAACAACTTAGCTTCTTGCTTCAACTTCCATTGTTTGATTAATACAAAGTTGTATTTTCAGGTCTTATACGATATCTGGAACCGACAAAGCTATCTGGAAACCTCAAAAGGAAAGTTGTCCTCTACGGCTACATCGAAAAGTTCCTTGAGCATCTTGGTGAACTCTTCAATATCAGAGAAATTTCCTTTGAATGCTGGGGAACTGTACAGTTTGTACAGAACCGTAAAGGCGTGATCTTTACTGTTGTTCCATTCGGTCATGGAGTTAAGAATGTGTCACCCCAACAAAAGAACTTATGAAGCTAACGCTGGAACAAAAGCTGTCCCACAATGGACATCCAGTGCTTCTGTCTACAATGACAGAGGAATCCTTTTTATTTGAATATAGTGCGATTTGGACATACTATGTCTTGAATTTATAGTTTTGGGGAGCATTGTTGTATTATAATCGTAATAATTGTTCCCTATAAGGAGGAGAAATCATGCCCGTACAATATAGTGAAATACAAGAATTGCTCAGAAGTCGCGCCGATCTTCACGCTAGGCTTAATTTGATGCCATACGATGGAACACCTGAAATCAAAGAACGTGGTGCGAAAAAATACCTCTATGTAAGAAAACGTGTTGCTGGCAAGCAGACATCAACTTACGTGGGTGCGTATACTGAAGAACTGTATAATTTGCTTCTTCGAAATGCAAGAGAAATTCGTGAAATCAGAAAATCACTCCGAAGCATTGAAAAACAACTTGCTGAAGCCGGATATTCTGAAGACGAACTTTCTATTAATGTCGTAAACAACATTGCATTCGCACATGCCAATATGAAGATGAACATCTATGATCAGGCTGTTTTGGAAGGTGTCGCAACGTCCTTTCCACAGACAGAGGAAATCATAGAAAACGGAAAGGTTTCCGGCATAACCGCTACTGATGTGCAGAAGATTTTAAATCTGAAACATGCATGGGAGTTTATTTTGGACCGCGATGTAGTTGCCAGCCGTTCCGATTATTATATGCTCAGTCATATTGCAAGAATTGTAAATGAAGGCTTTTTTGCCGAATGAACTGGATGTAAAAGATAAAATTCAAGAGATTGCTGGGGAAGATGATGAACCCATTAATATCTCCATCAAACTGTGCCTTTACTGCATGAAGGCTCAAATATTTTTGAATGGTAATAAACGTGCTTCTGTTATTTTTGCAAACCATTATCTTATTTCACATGGCGGTGGCTTTCTAGTAATTCCTGAAAAAGAAGTACCTGAAATCAAGCGGTTGCTGGTAAAATACTACGAAGGTGAAGACATCGCAGTAATTACAGCATTTATGAAAGAGCGCTGCTGGAAAACAATAGAGTCTTAAGCAACATTCATATTGGGGAGTACATCCTGCTGTTCCAGCCATATTTTGCTCCCCAATATTATTAAAGCTTGAAATTGCAGTTGTTCAAGGTTCTTGCCATTTCAAGTTTTACAACACAAATGTAATTAACTTTATCAAATACAGTACCACCCTTATGATATTACTTCACTTATCAACATAATTAACTCCATATGTTCATTATTACGAAAAAGAAGAGAACCTTGAATCAAAGTTCCCTTTTTCATTAACTACTATAAATCAAATCCAAAATAACGAACGGCATTGTTGTAAGAGATACCCTTAACAATTTCAGTTAAGTTTTCTTTATCATAAGGATACTCTCCATAACCCTATTCCAACGCACTGAGAATTGCAAGTACTTACATCATATTTCTTGTTGTAGTCCCTCACATTTCATAAGTCAAGTTTTTTCGGAATCGTTTTCACACTTGTATTTAAGGGGTATTATCTCTTTTTCTACATTTTTTCAAAAAAAAGATATGAAACATACTTATTTGTAAGCTTTTTAAATGTTTCTATTGATTTATTCAAAAAACAGGGTTGTTCTGTGTAAGTACTTACATCTAACATTTAAAATATAGACAGGTAGAAATGGTGCAAAAATTTATAAGATTCATTTTAACGACTTGGTAGCTGTTGCATCATGTCCTCTAGAAAAAGGGACTATATGTAATGTCGATGGACAAGAAATTACACTTATTGAAGATATTGCCCAAAGACATAAATTTACGTTGAAAGATATTAAAAAGAGCGACCTATTATTAAATATGGATATCCTATTGGAATCGCGAAGGATATAAGGAAGTAGCTATCACATTAAGAGAGTCTATCAATGCCAATATCAACAACTGGTCCGCTATGTTGTATGATAGAAAAGATTACTATTTCTCAAATAAATACAAGATGCAGATTGTAGACAGAGTCGGTGGTGGAGATAGCTTTGGTGCTGGATTGGTTGCAACAAGTCTAGAAGGATATGATGCAAAGTCAATAATCGAATTTTCGGTGGCTGCAAGTTGTTTAAAACACTCTATCGAAGGTGATTTCAACATAGTGAGTATGGACGAAGTGTTGCAATTAGCTGGTGGAGACGGTTCAGGCCGCGTCCAAAGATAATTCAATTATTTGGCAGCAACAGATTACTATCATGTATTTATTTCTCCTATTCCAACAATATACTTACATTAAAATATCCTAATCGTAGTTATCTGTTACTATATGTAAAAGAAAGATCGATATTCTATTTTCCCTATGAATATCGGTCTTTTTTTATATATTAAGATTTTTGGTTTCGGAACAGGGATATACGGTATGTGAAATAACGCTAAAATATCACAAGATATGAATTATTAGTAACGTCAAAAAAGACTATTGAAAATAGCCAACATTTTGTATTCATTTTTAGTTGTTGAATTATTTTTTTACAATCATCTTATGATCACATTCAGGGCAGTGCATCATATAGTTTTCTTCAGGTTTATTTGGAAATAATTCGTCGATCAACCATCTAGGTACTTCTTCTTCGTAACCGCATTCTGTACATTTCATCAATACATCTTTTTCTGTATGTTCTGTCATTTCTCTTGTCCTCCAATGGATTATATGTATAAGTATACTGCATAATGGCACCACATTTACATTGAATTGGGTCTCTATTAAATGAGTGCGGTATCTGAATTTATTGAGTTTGTTTTTAAGGGCTTTGGTTCTTGTTTCACGAGAATAATCCTTATTCTTTTTGATTCCAAGAAGTGCATGTACTTTATCTAGGGTTTTCTTAGAAGCATTGGCATAGAATCCGTAATATCGAGTTGTTAAGAAATGGTAGTCCGGTATATGTATAATAAGGCGGTTTATAAAATCAATCACATTATCTGTGACATCATGACGTTTTTCATACTTATGATCATTGTAGAACCAACTGACAGTCTTTGATTCTTTATTGTATTCTGTGATTCTATTTTCAGCCATGGCAGGTCTTCCAGCGTAACGAATGAAATAGTTTACGCAGCCTTGAATATCTTTACTATTTTTATTAGATGAAGCATCGTTAGAATCGTTGTCAGTGGATTTGAAGTTGGCGTAGACATAGAATCCTTTAGGGTGGTCTTTATAGAGTCTGTTCTTTTCTTCAGGTTTCTTTAATCCACCAGCTTCTTGAATAAGGCGAATCAGTTCAAACTGAAATGTTTTTCTAAGCTTCTTGAAATTGAAATGATGAAATGTTTTGATTTTATCCTTTTTAAAGGAATAGATTAATTCAGGAATAAGGCAATGGATGTGTGGATTCCATTTAAGGTCTTGTAAAAGTATGTATAGTGGCAATCATGCCAAATTCATTACGAACAGGAATATCCTTGAATATATAGTGAGTATCAGAAAGCTTTTTCTTTTTGAGTTTATCGGCAAGAGATTTATTGGTAAGAATAGAAATTATGTTTCTGGAAGCAACAAACAAAAGATTAAGTCTAGAACGATCCTGTCTGAACCAGTTTCTAAGTTCTTCAGGAATAGTAAAGACAATGTGCTTATGAGGGCAGTCAAGACAAAAAGAGGTAACCTTGGCTGCAAGCTGTTTGGCGTATTTAACACCACAGGCATTACAAAATCTAGAATGACAAGAATGTGGGATAATGTTCCAATTGTCACAATCGGGACATTCAAATTGGTCAAAACCAAGATAACATGTGTGGCAAAGAAGAGAACGTTCTACATTGTTTAAAATACAAGGACGAGTTTTACCGGAAGCATCTAGTCAATATTATCAAAAAAGATGTTCTTGATGGGATGAATAAAATTGAAGTTTCTCACATCACAATCTAAAAGAGATAAAGTTTTAACTTGAATGTTTGAATGATAAGTAGTGTCCATAATTGAAGTATAGAATGAAATTATTCTAAATTGAATAAAAATGCAGTGTCAATGTGAATTTAATGTGAACATGTGAGAATATCAATAAATATCACATATTCACATTGGTGATATAATGATATAAATAAAATAAATTAGAAAGTCTCAAATCTATCTGTTAAGCCTGTATTAAATATAGTATAATAGAGTCAGATAGAACAGGAGGATTTGTCTTATGAAGGTGTTTTCAATGTCACAAAGAATCTACTATAAAGATCTGGAACTAGATGCAGAATCCATCATTAAAAAGGATCTTGAACTGTATAACTGCATGCTTCATAAGGCCTTCAAGATCTGTTTTGATCGTGCTTATAAGGATGTTACCTATTCAGAAACGGATCAAAGAATGATCAAGTCCTTCTATGGTACAAGTGATTATTTTCCTTTGTCTGCCATTTATGAGGCAAAGGCCTTGGTGAAAAGCCTGAAATGTCTTGAAAAAGAAAATCAAGATATGATCAAGACTCGTCTTAAAAAGATAAACAAGAAAATCAAAACGAAGGAGAATCAATTAAAGAAGGCTTTAAAGGAAAAAGAGAAACTGATCAACAGATCCAAGAAAAAGAAATATACAGAAGAAGATTATCTTTATGAGGTGCAGGTATTGGATCCAAATATCAAAAGATTGAAAAGCATCATTCGTAATCTAAAATTCAGAAGAAATCGAAATAAGTTCAAACTTAAAAGAAAGATGCCTTCTGTATGTTTTGGTGGTAAAAAGAATCTTAAAAATGGTGATTTAGAAACCTTTAGATACAGAAGACAAAGAAGAATGCTTATTCCAGGCAGAAGACAGGGCAAATATTCAAACAACCTTTTTAAATTAAATATAGATAATGATATGTTGACCTATCGAAGTACTCAGAAAGACATTGTATTCAAGGTGCAGTTTCATAAGTACAAGGATGAACTGTACGCAAGAGTCAATGAAAAGCACAACTCACCTGATAAGGCTGTAGCCTATGAGTTGATGGATTATGGTGAATACTTTATTGTGAAAGCTATATTTGAAAAACATATGAATCTTCCAAAGACAGATACATTGTATGGAGCAATAGGAATCGATATCAATGTGGACCATATAGCACTATGTGAAACCAATAAGGATGGAAATATCGTATTGATCAAGAAGTATCCAATCCATAAAGAAAATACTAAAAACAAACGAAATGAAGAACTGTATCAGCTGGCCATTGAAATCATGGAACAATGTAAATCCAAAAAGAAGAGTCTTGTAGTTGAAGACTTGAATTTCAAACAGTTGAAAACTAGAATGCTCTATCGTCCTAAAAAACAAAATAAAACATTATCGAGTTTTGCGTATAAAAAGATATTAGAAAAAGTAGAAAGAAAATGTTTGATGAATGAAGTGGATGTAATCAAAGTAGATCCAAAGAATACGAGTAAGATTGGAAAAGAAAAGTATACAAAAATCAAAGGATTGAGTGTACATTATTGTGCAGCCTATGTGATCAATCGAAGAGGCATGGGATTTGTGGATTAAATGAGATAAATAATCAGAACCAGAAGTTTATGATATCTTACTGGATGATAGGTACATAGATCATGGATGAAATTCTGAAGTATTTATAAAAAAGCATACAATAAAAACTCCATCAATAAAGACTGAATGGATCGGGATACCGAATGATTCAGAAAGATGGAGTGGATATTGAAATGTTACCGGACGACTGGAAACGAACCGGGCACGTCATTTAGACGTGTGACTTTTTCACAGAAAAAGTTTTTTCTTGTTAAAATTTAGACTTATAATATATACAGTAAAGGATATATATTATGTTCAGATTATTTAAAAAGAAAGAGAAAATAAAAAGAGAATTGCCACCAGGAACAATTCGCAAAGAGTTTCATTTTGAAGGAAATGTTCAAAATATAGGCTTTCGCTTTGAAGTACAAAGTCATGCCAAACCATTAGGTATTACAGGCTATGCCAAAAACAATGATGATGGTAGTGTAACTGCCGAGTTACAAGGAAGTGAAAAAAACATTAATAAAGTAATCAAAAGTCTTCAAAACATCGATCGTATTCAGATTGATTCCATGACAGAAAAAGAGATTCCACTTGATTATTATGAGAATGATTTTTATATTCTGTATTAACTTGGACAATGCTCATAATTTAGAGCATTGTTCTTTTTCATTTTCTTCTAGATATCTTAGATATACAGCTTTAGTAGCTTCTGCATCAGCAATTGCTTCTTCAATTGTATCCCCACCACCTACACATCCTTTTAAATTCGGATACTCAACACACCATTCTGTTTTTCCATTTTCTAAATGTATAGGATATACTTTCATTGCATAGTCCATACTATCTTTCTTCCTTTCTTCAACTAATTCTCATATATCTAAGTATAACAAACCAACATGAATATTTAATAGAAAAACAGACTGAACACAACAAAATTCAGCCCGTATTTTTTCTATTCAATAATTTTTTTAATCTTTTCTGCAATATGCTTTGCATCCAAACCATAATAATCTAATAGATCTTTAGGTTTTCCACTTCTACCAAACGTATCCTGCATACCCAACATATATTGTCTGCATGCAATTCCTTCTGGTGCAAGCACTTCACTAACTGCACTACCTAAACCACCATACACATTGTGTTCTTCCACAGTTACAATCACATCATGTGTTTTCGCTGTTTCAATGATCAATTCCTTATCGATTGGTTTAATAGTTGGAATATCAATGATTGTTGGCTTATTTTCTAATAGATCATATGCTTTTAAACTTTCCTGTACCATTAATCCAGAAGCAATGATAGCTACCTTACTTCCTTTTTTAAGTACATTTCCCTTGCCAAATTCATACTTGTAATTTTCATCATATACATCCTCAACTCCAAGTCTTCCTAGTCTTACATAACAAGGTCCTTCAATAGAGTATACAGCCTTAATAATTTCTTCAGTCTGTTTAGCATCACAAGGTTGGAATACTTTCATATTTGGAATAGAGCGCATAAGAGCTAAGTCTTCAATACACTGATGGCTAGCGCCATCTTCTCCGACACTGATTCCAGCATGTGTAGCACAAACTTTTACATTCAAGTTTGGATAACAGATACTATTACGAATTTGTTCAAAAGCTCGGCCTGCCGCAAACATCGCAAAGCTTGATGCATAAACAACCTTATTACTTGCAGCCATACCCGCAGCTACTGCCATCATGTTTCCTTCGGCAATTCCCATATTGAAATGATGTTCCGGTCTTGCCTTTTTGGCTTCGATTGTCTTTGTTGATTTTGTAAGATCGGCATCTAACACAAATAGATCGTCATGTTCTACGATTAGTTTTGCCAATGTCTTTCCATATGCTTCTCTTGTTGCTGTTGCCATTATTCAAGACCTCCTAATTCCTTCATTGCCTGTTCATATTGTTCTTGGTTTGGTGCTGCTCCATGCCATGCATAATTATTTTCCATAAAAGATACACCTTTACCCTTAATAGTATGGGCAATAATGATTGTTGGTTTATCTACTGTTTGTTTGGCAAAATTAAATGCTGTACGCAACGAATTAAAATCATGTCCATTAGCTTCAATCACTCGCCAGCCAAATGCTTCAAACTTAGATTTAAATGGTTCAGGTGAAATCACATCATCAATATTTCCATCAATTTGAAGATGATTATAATCAAGAATAGCACATAAGTTATCTAGCTTATAATGACTTGCAGCCATAGCTGCTTCCCATACTTCACCTTCCTCACATTCGCCATCACCTAATAAGGCATAAATACGATGATTATTTCCATCTACTTTATTTGTGATAGCCATACCTACTGCACAAGAAATACCTTGTCCTAAAGATCCTGTAGACATATCCACACCAGATACATAATTCATATTTGGATGTCCTTGTAGTTTAGAATCAATATGTCTAAATCCTTTTAAATCTTCAATATCAACAAATCCCTTTTCAGCTAATGTCGCATACAATACGGGACTTGCATGTCCTTTGCTTAATACAAAGCGATCACGATCTATTGTATTTACATTATCCTTATTGATATCCATCTGTTCAAAGTATAGTTCTGTCAAAATATCAGCAGCACTCAAAGATCCTCCTGGATGACCTGATTTTGCACTATATACTTCAGTTAAAATATGTTTTCTAATTCGATTTGCGTATAATTCAAGTATTTTATTTTCCATCTCATACTCCTTTAATGACATTAAATTTCATTAATGCTTCATATATTCCATCTTCATCGTTAGATAAAGTAATATACCTTGCTTCATTTTTTACACTTTCAAGTGCTTGCCCCATCGCAAAACTGTAGTTTGTTTGTTTAAACATGCTAATATCATTACCACCATCACCAAACACAAACACTTCATCTTTTGACCACCCAAAATTTTTCATCAATCGAACTAATGTATCACCTTTTGTATAGCCTTTAGGACCCATTTCAATCTGTCTAGGTGTTGTTCTAAAAACTTCAAAACGATCCCCATATTTATGAATTAATTTTTCCTCTATTTCATTTAAAATATCTGTTTCTTGTAAAATTTGAAATTTATTAATTGGACAATCAATTTCTTCTACTTTTTCAATATATTTTTGGCAAGGATAACCATTTCTCATATCCCAAAACCATGACCAAGCGCCTGCAGTCCACGGATAATCTTCTGGTAAATCTAATGATAAACGTAACTTCTGCTTCATTGTTAATATATGATCAGGCATATAATCAAATAAACCTTCATCATATACGGCAATGCTTTCTGCATTTAAATTCATCAAATACGAAAATACTGGGTGCACTTCATCTTCATGCATTTGTCTTAGTATTGTTCTCTGATTCGTTGACATATCATATATCGCAATACCGTTGATTTCGATAAGTAACCCACCAAATTCTTCAAGATGCAACTCTTCCAAATATGGTTTAATTCGTCCATAATTTCTGCCTGATGCTAGAACAATCTTAATTCCATTTTTTTGACATTCTATTAAAGCATCCTTCGTTTTCGGTGAAATTTTATCCTTCGAATTCAATAGAGTTCCATCCATATCCATTACAATGGCTTTTATATTCATTTACTCAAATCCCTTATCTAACTTATCTCTTAAAAATACCTCAGCATCTTTTACAACATCTTGCCAGTCTTCATTGTTCACATACCAAAATTCTCCGACAAACATACGTACACCTAATCGTTTCAATGTTTTGATATTTTTCACAAACTCTGTATGCCCTGTCCCAAATGGAATTTCACGATATTTACCTGGAACAGTTTCTTTTAAATGACTCGCAAAGATATGTCCTTTTCCACACATCAAATCTTCGTCCACGTCTACACCATACAATAAGGATGCATTCTTTAAATTTCCAATATCTGGATATACACCTAGGTATGGGCTGCTTACTAGATTTACATAGCGCATTGCCTTTTCTACTGTATCCATAAATGGTGTTTCCATTGTTTCAAAACCTAACACGATTCCTTTTTCGGCAGCCATTTCCACACATTTCTTTAGATTTGTTTCAAAATCATGATTCGTATATAAATCTCCATCTTCATAATAGACGTCATATCCAGCTAACTGAATAATGCGAATTCCTAGATCTGCCGCAAAATCAATCGCTTTCTTCATGATTTCCAATGATTTCTTTTGAATCTCTTTATCATGTGATCCAAGTGGATATTTACGATGTCCACTTAAACACATTGAAGAAATAGGAACACCCGTTTTTTGAATGGCTTCCTTGATTTCATCCGTTGGCTGATCCAATCTTGCAAGCTTTGCATCACTTTCATCAATACTGATTTCCAAATAATCAAATCCACTCTTCTTGGCAATTGTTAATTTCTCTACCCAAGTAAGCGTACTTGGCATACTCTTTTCATATAGACCGAGTCTATATTCTCTATTTAGCTTGTCCATAATAAGCTCCCGGTCCATGTTTACGATTAAAGTGTTTGTCTAATAGAACCTGCTGCATAGAATCAATTTCATTGTTGCTTAATAAAGATGCGATTGCATTCATCTTTGCACATTCTTCTAAAACAACCGCATTATGTACGGCATTGAATCCATCCGTTCCCCAAGTGAAAGGTCCATGTGAATGTACCAATACACCAGGAACTCTGTCTGGATCAATGTTGCGTGTTTTAAATTCCTCTACAATCACTTTTCCTGTTTCCAATTCATAATCACCATGAATTTCCTTTTCCGTCATCAAACGAGTACATGGAACTGCTCCATGGAAATAGTCAGCCTGTGTCGTTCCTAATGGAATGATATCTTTTCCAGCCTGTGCAAAGCTCGTTGCCCAAGTGGAATGCGTATGAACAACACCTCCAATATTTGGAAAGTTACGATAGAATTCCAAATGTGTATCTAAATCAGAGCTTGGACGTAGATTTCCTTCTACAATATTTCCATCTAAATCCACAAGCACAATATCATCACGCGTCATGACATCATATTCTACACCACTTGGTTTAATGGCCACGATTCCTTTTTCTCGATCGATTTCAGATACATTTCCCCATGTGAATGTGATCAATCCATATTTTGGTAATAATAAATTTGCATCTAATACACGTTGCTTCAATTCTTCTAACATATTATTTCTCCCTTTTATAATAAAAGCTGTCAATACGACAGCTTTTTTCATTAATCTTCTGTTACAAAGTAGATTGCTGCTTCAGCTGCAGTATGGTTTGCACCAACAATGATGTCTCTATTATCTTCATGTACAACACATAGGTTGGCTGGTCCTACGCCTTTATCGACCATTGTGACTTTGTATTCTCCATCTTCATATGTAACGACAAATAATTCGCAGTCTTTTCTTCTGACACCACATACAAATGCATTTTGTCCCGCAAGTTTGGCACCAACTAAGGCATGTGCAAAATCAATTTCATTATCGTATTGCCATACTTTCTTATATTCACTTCCATCTTTCTTATAGATTTGAATTGTATTTCCATGGAACTCTTCAATTGTCATGATTTCATCCTGACCATCTCCATCAATATCGATTGTGGCAATCTCACCAATATGTCCTGATAGAATTGGTTCTACTTTCCATTGTCCACCACGTTTTTCTGGTGCACTTACACGTAAGATTCCTTGATCACTTCCAAAATATCCAACATCTTTACCATCTTCTTTTGTTTGCCAGAAACCATGGTTACGATATAATCCATCACATAATACTTCTAGCTCTACTCCTGTACTTGGATCTTCTGGTAATTCAGCTACATAAATTCTTCCTGGAACACTCCAGTCATTCTTTTCTTTTTTAGAAGTAGCCACTGTAGCTAGGATCAAATAGTTGATACCATTCTGGTTAAAGATTCCAAAACGATGAACATAAGGCACAGATACAACATCTTTGAATTGCCATGTTCCATTGTCATATTTTCCCCATACGATTTTTGCCAAAGATGGCGTAACCTTCAAATAGAATTCTTGAACACAAAGAAATTCTTTTTCTTTTCCAGGAATTGGAACGATTGACATACATCCACCTGGATGCGTCCATACGTTTTCTTTTGTTTCGTAATCTTTTCCATAGTACATATTACATGCGACATCTGGATCTTCACTTGCCAATAAAATATGGTTTTGATTATCAAAATAAATATTACTTGCGCAATAGCAACGGTACATATCATCTAATTTTTTCTTAACAATTTTCATGATTTTCTCCTCTTTTTAGGTAATTTTGGGTATAAGAAAAGCTGCATAAACGCAGCTTTCATTTTTTTATTATTTTACTGCGAATTGGTTTGATTTATCCAATTTCAATATCGAAATCAACTTTCAATTCTTCGTCTTCAGATTCAGCTTCTACTGGTCTAGCTGGTTTTAAAACAGATACGATAACGGCTGTAACCATAGCACCAATTAAGTAAGCTGCAACCCATAACAATGGATTACTTGTTAATGGAATTGAGAATACACCTCCATGTAATACAGGACATGTTACTCCCCAAGCTAAAACCAATCCATGGGCAACTCCAGATCCAATTGTAACGGCTGGAATAACTCGTTTAGGATCATTAAATGCGAATGGTAAAGCACCTTCTGTTACCTGACATAATGACATTGCGATAGCAACTTTTGCATCTTCTCTTTCTTCTGCAGTATATTTCTTTGGAGTTAAAATCAAAGCAGAGATAGCCATTCCTAAAGGTGGAGCCATGGCAGCCGCATTTTTACCAGCAGCAGGTCCCCAAACACCACTAGCAGCAAATGCACTTACTACTGAGAAACAAATCTTATTAACAGGACCTCCCATGTCAAAGCCAGTCATACAACCCAACAAGAATCCTAGAATAAATTTAGATCCAGTATTCATTCCCATAAAGAAATCAACAATAATTTGAGTTAAAGCTGCTAAAGGTGGTCCAAAGACAAACATAATCAACAATGTAGAAACAATTCCTGATAATACTGGATAAATAACGATTGGATACATAGATTTCAAAGCTTTTGAATCTGGGAATTTTTCTTGCATCCAAAGAACCATCATACCAATCAAGAATCCACAAATTAAAGCACCTAAGAATGAAGCTTTTACTTGTGTTGATAAATAACCTGCAACCACACCTGGTGCAATACCTGGTTTACCACAAATTGAATAAGCAATACCTGCACATAATACGGACATCATTAATCCAAATGCTGCATTACCTGCTGAAATAAATGCATAACCTAATGTGCCTTGTACATCAACATTTCCACATAAACGTGCGATTGCCGTACAGAATCCACCAATTACAATGACTGGAATCATATACGAGATACCTGTCATACAATGGCTTTTAAAGTTTTTAAAAACATCTTTAAACATTTTTTCTCTCCTATATTATTTATTATTCACTTATATTTTCATTGAAGAACATGTTCTATTCATATATAATGAACTTGGTTAAATTAACCAAAGAACGATTTTATGTGAAGAACAATTAAAAGGTGCTCGCCAAAGTTTCTTTTATTTTCAATGAAGATCGTTTTTTTTTACTTTTTTGCGCTTAATTTTTCTTCAATTTTCTTTAATAAATGTTCTGGTGATTTAATTGCTGTTGAAACAGGAACCTTAACAACTGGTTTTCCTTTAAAACGTTCTGTTCCAGAAACTGCAACATCAGTAGCTAATAAAACGCAATCTGCTTCTTGAATATCTTGATCAGTTAAAGCAAACTCAATTCCACCACTTCCTTGAGTTTCAATTTTTACGCTCCATCCTAGCTTTTTACCTGTTTCAAGCAATTTTTCTCTTGCCATATATGTGTGTGCAATACCACAAGTACATGAAGTAATTCCTACGATTTTCATTATTTATTTTCCTCTTTTCTTTTTGTAAATTCATCAAAATATGATTCAAACAATTTAAAAAATTGTTCTTTCGTTTCACATTCCATCAAAGCATCCACATGCTCTTTATATGCTAATACACTTGCAAGTTGTGCTAGCATTTGTAAATGTGTTTTTTCCAATTCATTTGTTGGAGCAGCTAATAAGAAAATCAATCGAACCGGCTGATCATCTAAGCTTTCCCATTCTACAGGATTTTTAACTTTAGCAATCGCGACACTCGCTTTGTTTACCTGATCTGTTAAACCATGAGGAATAGCTATTTGATTTCCCATTCCTGTTTCACCAATTTGTTCTCTTTCATATACTGCTTCTTTGAATTTTTCTAAGTCTTTTACTCTTCCATTTTCATAAAGCAATGAACATAATTGATGAATAACTTCATCTTTACTAGATGCTTCCATTTCTAAATCAATTAAATTGACATCTAAAATTTCTATCAAATTCATACAATTAACCTTTCATTTTATTCGTTATTTTTACTTGCATTGATCAATAATTCATACAACTCTTTTTCACAACTACATTTATGTACTTGTTCAATTATTGATTCACTATTTAACGTTTTATACAACCAACTCATCTGCATTACGTTTTTCGCATCTACTTTTGCCACAGCAAGCAAAACTATAAAGTTTACTTTTTGTGTGTTCCAAAAAATCGGATTATCTAATTTGTAAAAAGCAATTTGTGTTCTTTTCACTGCTTCATAGAATCCATGTGTTAAGATGATTCCATTACCGACTTCTGTAGATCCCATTGTCTCTCTTTTTAATACACTCTCTAAGAAATAAGGAGTAACAGCTCCACATAGTTGCAAGCGATTTGTCATTTCCTGCAAAACTGTTAATCGATCTGTATGTCCATGTTCAACCATCACAGTTTGAAGCGAGAAGTTATTCTTATTAACCGAAGGATTTCCATAAATGAAAGTTCTTATTCTTTGTATATCTGTCTCATTTAACAAAGGATTAATTTGTAAATAAGGTTTAGAAACGCTTAATTTTACAGTTGATAAAATGTAATTACAATTTTCAATTGCTTGCGAATCTTCTGAAGAACAATGAATAAATGTTATATTTGGAAAATTCTCCTGCAATTTAACAGATAAGAATCTAGAAACTCCAACGCCCATTGTACAAACTATCGCAACTTGTTGTTTTTCCATTGGCTGTTCTACAGCTACAGAAATATGTAAAGCAACATATGCGATTTCTTCTTCACTAACTGTTACATTTAAAAATTTTTCAAAGGAAGAATTGATAATTGTAGCTAATGAAAAGGATCCTGCATAATTTGTCTTTATTTCTCCTAATAATGGATTATATAAATTAAATCCATATTTTAATCGATACACTGTTGGCAACAAATGTAAAACCAATGATTGTTTGAACATTTTATTTTGTTTTAAATTTAAAGCAACTATCTTATCCAGATTACAAATAAAATCATCACTAATATTTTCCGCCAATGTTCTTAATTCGCTTAAGAAATCATTTTTAATAAAAGTTGGTTCATTTAAGTACATTCCAAATAAATGCATCAACAAATAGTTTGATTCAGCTTTTGGAATATCAGAATGAATATACTCTGATAGTTCATAAATTAATTGTTCAAATTCTTCTTTATAAGAATGAGATTCTTCTTGCAATTCATCACAATCCAACATTTCTAATTCTTTGTTTTTAAGAATACGAATTACCATGATTGAAGCATGAAACGCCAAGTTATTTATGTTCATCTCATTTAAATTCATTCCATATTTTTCATTCCATTCAGATACAATATCTTCAATTTTTTTAAAATCTACATTTAAATATGTTTCCAAGAATGATTCAATAGATAAATTTCGAGTATTTAAATCATTAGCTAAGCTTCCAACCGCATTACGAATATTTTCTTCGTTGCCTTTAACATACAATCCATTGTTTGCATTTCTAGATAACTCCAACTGATGTTTTTCCAGCCATTTAGAAACTGCAGACAAGTCTTTTTCAATAGTAGAACGACTTACATATAATTCATCTGCAAATTTATCGGGATAAATTTTGCTATTTCCTAGTAAAATTTGTACTAACATACAGCCTATTCTATAATCTTTTGAATATGTATTTAATGTACTATTTTGTTGATCTACATTTAGAAATAATGCAACCTTATCCTCTTTTGCTCCTTGAATCCAAACGCCTACATGAGGCTTTTTTTCAAGGCACAAATGATGAACCAGTAATTCCGTTTCAATTTTTACTAAATCAGACCGAATTGTTCGACTACTTACATCCAACATTTCAGCTAATTCCGTCGTAGTAAGTGGTTTTTTTGATTTTAAAAGAATTCGTATTAATTCTTCTTGTCTATTCATAGACTATTCACCCGAGGGATAGTTACAATTAATGGATCTTTGAACGAATACTGACTACCAGTATATTTCAATATATCTTTACGTTCTAAACCATGTAAAATTTTAACCAGATCACCATAGCGATATACAAAATACGCTAAAGCTATAGCTAAGGTTCCTAAACAAATGGTTGCTAACCATACTACATTAAACAGACAAGCTACGATACCAACAAATCCAAAAGTATTTTTCAAATATGTCATTGTTGTATTCCATGTAACATGTATATCTTTTCCTTCTTTTTCAATCTTATAAAACCACATAGGCACTCCTTTACTTTGACTGAGCTTTGTGTCCTCCTACTTCATCACGTAAAGAGGCAATCACTTTAGCCGAGAATGAATCATCTTGTTTTGAACGTAAACGCATCATTAATGATGTTGAGATTACTGGAATTGGAACACCTAATTCACAAGCGGATTCAATTGTCCAACCTGTTGTTTTACTTGCTCCAACAACACCTTTGATTTTTGATAAATCTGGATCTTTCTTAAATGCGTCCGCTGCAAGTTCAAGTAACCATCCACGAATTACACTTGATTTACTCAAAGAATCTGCGACATTTTGTAAGTCATAATCAAATTCACTCTTTTCCAACAATTCAAATCCTTCACCTAATGTTTGCATATAGCCATATAGCATTGCATTGTGAATCATTTTCAAATAGTGACCACTACCAGTTTTTCCTGTGTACAAGCATCCGTTTGTAGTAGCAATACTTTCCAACATTTCTTGAAGCTCATTTTTAAATACGTCTGGATCTCCTCCACACATAAAGCTTGCTCCATGTCTTGCTCCATAAACGCCACCGCTTGTTCCAATGTCAAAGAAGTAAATACCTTTCTCTTCCATCAAATGCGCTGTTTTCAAGCTATCTCTATGATCTGAGTTTCCTCCATCAATTACAATATCATTTGCTTTACACAACTCTACCAATTGAAGCAATACAGAATTTGTAATTTTTCCAGCAGGTAACATTACCCAAATCACATTTTTTTCATCTTTAGAAACTGCATCCTCTAAAGATGCGTACGTCTTAATATTTTCTGATTCAGCCTTTTTACGAGCTTCTTCATTAACATCAAATCCTTCAACATCTACACCGTGTTCTTTCATATTCAATGCAAGATTTAAGCCCATTTTACCAAGACCTACCATTTTTAATTTCATGACGTACCCTCCTTTCTTTTGATCCCTATGTCTTTTGACAGGTACATCATAATAAAAAATGTAAGCGCTGTACATAAATCAAGCTTTTATTCATCCGATTCGTGTTTCCACATTTGTTTTTCCACATTCATGATGATTTCCGCAAAGTGATTTCCACATTAAGTCAAAATCAATCATATATAGTATGATATACTATATAAAAAAATTAGCAAATATTAACGTTTACTAATGTAATCGTTTTTATATTGCTGATTATATTACATGAAAAGAGGAATTTTATGAAAATTATACAATCTTCAGTTATAGACAATATAAAAGTAAACTTAGAATCCTTATTCCCAGCTGAAAAAAAAGTAGCTCAATATATTCTTGAACATCTAAATGAGGTAATTTTTTTAAATATCTCAGAATTGGCTACTAATTCAAATTCGAGTGAATCTTCCGTTGTAAGAATGGCTAAACATTTAGGATACAATGGATACTTTCAAATGAGATTACTTCTTTCAAATGACATTAGCAAAAAAGATAAAGATATTTTGAGTAATCAGCCTTTATTAACGAGTGAAAAAATATTTAGTTCCTGTGCAAATCGTATTCAATCTTTATCAAATATGATAAGTACAGAACAATTAGTCAAAGCTGCAAAATTGATTCAAAATGCTCGCATTTGCCATATCACTAGTATTGGAAACACCATTCCAGTTGCAATTGATCTAGGATTTCGTTTAGAAAGAAATGGACAAGCTTGTACATATTCAAATCAGCCAGAACAATACTATAATCACATTGCATTAGGCCATAAAGATGATTTACTAATCGCTATTACTCGCTCTGGTGCATCAAAACAAGTTTTAAAATCAATATCTTTAGCCGAGAAAAAAGGCATGAAGATTCTTATCATTACAGCCTCCTTGAATGAAGAGTTCACTAAAAAAGCAGACTGTATTCTTCAAATTAACGATACAAATGAGATAATAAATCAAAAAGTTCGTGCTGATTCTCACCTGCTAGAAATTGCTCTGAACGATGCTTTAATTTATGTTGTTAAGAATTATCTTCTTTTTGATAATAGTTTTGAGCAATCTCAAAATCTAAATGAAGTAGAGCTTTTATTAAGCGAAACAAAGCTATAAAGAGATGAAATATTATTTCGTTCATCTCTTTTTTTATTGACATATATGAAATTTATTTCTATACTGAATTTGGAATTAGCTAATCCATAAAATTATATTTCACGAGGAGATTAAATAATATGCTTGTAACAATGAAAGAAATTTTACTCCATGCTAAAGAGAACAATTATGGAGTTACTGCACCAAATATTCAAAATGAAGATATGGCTAGAGCAGTCGTTCGCGTTGCAGAAAAATGTAATGCCCCTATGATCATTGACATTAATTCATGGGTACATCCAGATATTCCATGGCTAGTAAACTTTTGTAGAGATTTAGCCATTCGCTCTACTGTACCAATCGCCATTAATTTAGATCATGGAAAAAACTATCATGATATGATTTTAGGAATTCGCTCAGGATTTACATCTATTATGGTTGATCGTTCAAGTTTACCTTACGAAGAAAATGTTACTCAAACTAAAGAAGTGGTAAAAATGTGTCATGAATTAAATATCAGTGTTGAAGCTGAATTAGGACATGTTGGTCAAGGCGAACAATATGACACAGATGGAATTTCTAATCTTACTGTACCTGAAGAGGCCGCACAATTTATTAAAGAAACGGGAGTAGACTGTTTGGCTGTTGCAATCGGAACTGCTCATGGTCGATACAGTGGTGTTCCACATATTGACTTCGATCGTTTAGCAAAGATTGTGGAGCTTTGCCCAGACACTCCATTAGTATTGCATGGAGGATCAGGTACGGGCGATGCCAATTTAAAAAAAGCTGTTCATAGTGGTATCCAAAAAGTGAATTTAGCAACTGAACTTGTTGTTGCCGGAAGAGATACACTTGCAGAATTCATTCAAAATCCTAAATTTGATAAATGGGAATTAATGCCTTCATTTATTAAAGGATATTCAGATAAGTTAGAACATTATGTACGTTTATTTGATCAAGTAGATAAGGCTTGGTAAGGAGGATTTAAATATGATACGTTTTAATGAAGCTTGTGGAAATGCTGGGAAAGTAGTTACTGCTAGATTATTGCCTGATACTGATTTAATTGAAGGAATCGAAGAGATTTGTAAAAGCAATCAAATAAAATACGCATATGTTTCTTGCTTTGGTAGTTTTAAAAAATGTGGATATATGTATTTGGTTCCTAAATCAACGGCTAAAGTAAAAGCAGGTTATGGAGATATTATCACTAAAGAAGGCCCTATTGAATTTCTAAATGGAACAGGCGTTGTTTGTCAAAATAACAATAAATACAACACCCACTTTCATGCAACTATGTGCGATCAAAATGGAACAGTATTTGGTGGCCATATTGTCAAGGGGCATACTCCCACATTAACTACTGTCGATTTAATAATTATGGAGATCAAAGATGTAGAAATGTTACGAGTATATGATGAAGAAACAGATTTAACGCAGTTTCTTCCACAAAAATGAAGTTAGCTGTTATAGCGGATGATTTTACCGGTGGAGCTGATGCGGCTAGTTTTTTAAAAAGACAAAATGCGAAAGTTGTTCTAGTAACAAAAATACCACATGAACAGGTAGATTGTGATTGTTTGGTATTTGCATTAAAAATACGTAGTATCCCTAAAGCCGAAGCAATAGAATCTGTGAAACTGGTTTGTGAATATTTAAAATCGCATCCCGTTGAACATCTATACTATAAATATTGTTCCACATTTGATTCTACGCCTAAAGGAAATATAGGGCCTATATTAGATTTTTTACTTGAGTACTATCATTTAAATAGGTGTATCATTTGTCCTTCATTACCGGAAAATGGAAGAACCGTTGAAAATGGTATCTTATATGTAAATGGCATAAAGTTAGCGGAAAGTCCGCTAAAAAATCATCCTCTAAATCCCATGTGGGATTCATACATTCCGAATTTAATGAAAAAGCAAAGCAAATATCCTTGCTTAATTCTTAACAGGAAATCATTTTATTCTTATTATGATAATTATTCAGATAGAAATAAACATTATATTATTCCTGATTATGTAAATATCGATGATGCGCAACATATTGTTAAGTTGTTCCATAGCGATTATCTTTTTAGCGGTGGAAGTGGTTTACTCGAACACTTATTCCAATTTCACAATAATGAACATGTTTTTTCTGCAAAAATTGCTACAAAAACAATTGTATTATGTGGAAGTTGTTCTAAAGCTACAAAATCACAAATTGAAACATGGATAAATAAAGGCAAAACTTCCTACGCTATCAACCCAAATTCTAATATTGAAGAGCTTTATTCTTACATTCAAGAATCGGAAAGTGAAATTCTATTTTATAGTGATGCTGTCTTTAGAGATTTAACCAACACAAGCAGAGACTCTACATTCTACTCGAACGCAAAAAAAATAGAATCCATTCTCTCAAAATTAGGTATCTGTGCTTATAAAAATAACTTTGATCGACTTATCGTTGCAGGCGGAGAGACATCCGGAGCTATTACATCTGCACTAAATTTCACTTCATTTTACATTGGAAAAGAAATTGCACCTGGCGTTCCTGTATTAATTCCAACAAATCAACCGAATTTTCATTTAATTTTGAAATCAGGAAATTTTGGAAATAAAGAATTCTTTTTAGAGGCCTTGGAGGATTAAAATATGGACGATGTATTAAAATCAAAATATGAAGAAGCTATTTGGATTGCAAAAACATTATTTCAGCATGGAATCATTACCGGTACTACAGGTAATATTAGCTTTCTTCATAATGAAAAAATGTATATCACAAAAAGTGGTAGTTGTCTTGGCAAATTAGATAAGGATAGTTTTGCCATAACTGATTTAAATGGAAATATATTATTTAATAAACCTAGCAAAGAATATATTATGCATTTAGCTTTATATAATTCAAATGAAACATATAAAGCAATCATTCATACACATAGTTTTTATACTACTTTATTAAGTTATAATAATCATTCATATATTGACACACCTTATATGAAGCTCAAGAATGAAAAATTAAAATATATAGATTATTTTCCACCTGGATCAAAAGAATTATTCTCAGCCGTTGAAAACTCCCTAGAAGAAAACAACGATACATATATTTTAGAAAAACATGGAATCATTTGTGCTAAAGATACTTTATTATCTGCCTTTGGAACCATCGAAGAAATAGAATATAGTGCTAAACTATCTTTTCTATTAACTCAAGAAAATTAAAACAGGTCGCCTTATAGGTTAGACCTGTTTTTACTTTATCTAGATAAATTTGTATTCTTAGAATTCATGATTTTAAATACATCTTCTTGTGTTACCACATTAAAATCATGTTGAATCATAAGCTTTAATACACTCGCACTGATTGCGAAATCGACTGTTTTCTGTGGATCAAACCATGCACAAATGCAGCACCATAGGCATCTCCTGCTCCTACAGTATGCATATTTTTTAATACACTTGTCACACTCTTCACATTTGGGAATTGACGAGTAATTTCTAACATACCCTCTTTATAAGTATCAATCTGATCAACACCTGTAGATAAGTCACCATCAAAGGCATGGATACCTAGTGTTGCTTCAAAATCTTCATCATTGGCAATACATACATCTACATACTGCGTCAAATCTCTCATCACAACTTGAGCTTGTTCTTTAGACCACATTTTTCTCACAAATAACTTGAATATCATTTTCCTTACAATATTTCAAAGCACTTCTTACTGTATCCTCAACATATTTAGATACAGCTGGAGTTACACCTGAAAAATAGAAAACATCTCCTGGCTCTAAGATATTTTCCCAATGATATTCACTTGGCTGAGATAGTGAAAAAGCACTAAATGCACGGTCATATACAACGTTTGTATTACGAATATCACTTCCTTTTTCAAAGAAGTAAATTCCTAAACGATCGCCTCCACGAAGCATATACTCTGTATTTACACCATAATGACGAACTTCACTCAACGCAGACATTCCTACTGGATTGTTTGGTACTTTTGATACAAAAGCACATTTATCTTCATACATCGCTAAACTTACAGCTACATTGACCTCCGCGCCACCATAACTCGCCTCAAAACCATCGCTTTACATAATACGCAAGTTTTCAGGTGTTTTTAAACGAAGCATGATTTCTCCAAAAGTTACTACCTTCATAATATATATCCTCCATAAACGCTTTAATTATACCATTTTTTAATGTCTACTCATCCTTATTTTTTGTCTTTTCATGAAAGGGATTTCAAAAAATGCTTGTATTTTATTTTTAGCTATGCTATCATCCTACATGTAAATAACGGCTGTTACTGGTAATGCAGGCAAGACCAAGATATTTAAGTTGCATTTTTAATGCTCCTTTTATCTTGGTCTTTTTTATTGCCATCAGCCTAGAAAGAGGAGAATATGAATTATCAACAATTAGGAAATGATATCATCCAAAGCATTGGTGGTATCGACAACATCAAACAATTAACACATTGTGCAACTCGTTTAAGATTCGAATTTTATGACATGAATAAAGTCAACACCAAAAAAGTGGAATCTTTAAACGGCGTTATCAGCGTTGTAGAAAAAGGTGGTCAATACCAGGTCGTAATTGGCAATGAAGTACAATCCGTTTTTAGAGCCATTCAATCCCAAATGAAAGATGTTCCTTCTACTTCTCACGAAGAATCCGATGAAGAAAAAGGCAGTATTGTCAATCGTATTATCAGTGTAATTTCCACTACATTTACTCCTGTGATTCCAGCCCTAATCGGCGGTGGTATGATCAAAGCCGTATTATCTATTCTTGTTTTATTTAACTTAGTTAATGAAGCAAGTTCCACTTATGAAATCATCAACTTTATTTCCGATGCTCCATTCTATTTCATGCCTGTCCTTTTAGCGTATGGAGCTAGCCAAAAATTCAAAACAAGTCCAATCATGGCAATGACTATGGCATGTGCTCTTTTACACCCAACATGGTCAGGCTTAGTCGCTGCAGGAAGTCCATTAACATTCTTTGGAGCTCCTGTTGTATTAGTTGACTATGCATCAAGTGTAATTCCTATTATTTTAAGCGTGTGGATCATGTCTTACGTTGAAAAATTTGCCGAAAAATACTCACCATCTATTATCAAGTTTTTCTTAAAACCACTTTTAGTGATGTTTATCTCTGTACCAATCGCATTAATCATTGTTGGTCCATTAGGAAACTTATTAAACGATTTAGTACAATCTGGCGCTAACTATTTAAATGCACATGTAAGTTGGTTGATTCCAATGTTGATGGGAGCCTTCCAACCATTCTTAACACTAACAGGTACTGCATGGGCCATGACTCCAATTGCGACAAGTCAAATTTCTACACTTGGATATGAAATCGTAAATGGACCTGGTATGTTAGCAAGCAATATTGCACAAGGTGGTGCTACTTTGGCGGTTGCTCTAAAGGCAAAAGATGAAAACTTAAAATCTCTTGCATCTTCATCTGGATTTACAGCAGTTATGGGTATTACTGAACCATGTTTATATGGTGTCCTATTAAAATTAAAACGCCCATTTGTTGCTTCTATGATTGGTGGAGCTGCCGGAGGTATCTATGCAGGAATTACCGGCCTAGTTCGTTATGCCTTTGTTTCACCAGGATTAACTGCTATTCCAGCCTTCATCGGTAAAAACCCTATGAACGTAGTTCATGCCATTGTCACAATCATTATTTCTTTCGTTGTAGGTTTTGTCGCATCATGGATTTTAGGATTTAAAGAAGATGCACCACAAGAAGAGGTAGTAGCTACTGTTTCAAAAGATGAAATTGTCGCACCTTGTGATGGAACTGTAAAACCACTATCCGAAGTAAATGACGATGTCTTCTCACAAGAAATCATGGGAAAAGGTATCGCAATCGAACCAAGCACAGGAAATTTATATGCTCCTTGTGATGGAACAATTACTGTATGTTTCCCAACGGGTCATGCAATTGGATTAAAATCAAAGAATGGAACAGAAATTTTAATGCACGTAGGTATTGATACTGTTAATCTACAAGGAAAATATTTCAGTCCTCAAATTCAAGTCAATGAAGAAGTTAAAAAGGGGCAGTTACTATTAACTTTTGATTTAGCCAAAATCAAAGAAGAAGGTTATGACACAACCACTCCAATCATCATCACAAATTCAAAGAATTTCAGTTCGATTCAAATTGAAAAACAATCAACAACTCAACATGGAAACAAATTGATTTCTTTAGACTAGGAGGTAAACCATGCACTATTCTAAATTAAAAGACTTCCCACAAAACTTTTTGTGGGGAGCATCTACGTCAGCTTATCAAGTTGAAGGTGCCATTGATGAAGATGGTAAAAGCCCATCTATCATTGATCTGTATGAACATCCAAGTGATGTAGCTAATTTCTCTGTCGCATCCGATCATTATCATAGATATAAAGAAGATATTGCCCTATTTGCAGAAATGGGATTAAAAGCTTATCGTTTCTCTATCGCATGGACTCGTATCTTACCAAATGGAACGGGTAAAGTGAATGAAAAAGGCATCGAATTCTACAACAATGTCATTGATGAATGTCTAAAATACAACATCGAACCTGTTGTTACAATGTATCACTTTGATTTACCATATTGCCTAGAAGAAAAGGGTGGTTGGTTAAACCGTGATACGATTGAAGCTTTTGTTGAATATGCCAAAGTATTATTCGACTATTTTGGATCAAAAGTAAAGTATTGGCTAACAATCAACGAACAAAATACGATGATTCTACATCCTGGTGCAATCGGATTACCTAAAGGCGGAAAATTACCATCTAAAAAAGATTTGTATCAACAAAACCACCATATGATGCTTGCTCAGGCAAAAGTCATGAAACTCTTCCATAATATGGTTCCAGAAGGAAAAATCGGACCTGCACTAAATTTAACAGCTATGTATCCAGCTACTTGTAATCCAAATGATGCGATTGCTGCTCACAACTGGGAAGTACTTCGCTGTTGGAACTTTGTCGATGTTTGTGCATTTGGAAAATACCACCCTTTGGCATGGTCTTACCTAAAAGATCGTAATATCGCTCCAGAAATTCAAGATGGAGACTTTGAAACATTAAAAGGCGCAAACCCAGACTTTATCGCCATGAATTATTATTCAACCGCAACTATAGCTGCAAGTAAAGGAGATGCTTCAGATGTAGCGGCAAGAGCCGGTGACCAACAGATTATGCTAGGAGAACAAGGCGTATATCGACCTAGTGAGAACCCATACGTAGAAAAAACACAGTATGGATGGGTTGTTGATCCTGTTGGATTCCGATATACTTTAAGAAAGGTATATGAACGTTACCAACTTCCTATTCTGATTACAGAAAATGGAATTGGTGCCAATGACACATTAGGACCAGATGGATGTATTCATGACCAATATCGTATTGATTTTATTCAAAAACACCTTCACCAAATGCGCTTAGCCATTACAGATGGTGTCAAAATGCTTGGCTATTGTCCTTGGGCTGCCATTGATGTTGTTAGTACACATCAAGGCTATAAGAAAAGATACGGATTCATTTATGTCGATCGTGATGAATTTGATTTAAAAGAATTAAAACGATATAAAAAAGACAGTTTCTACTGGTACAAACAAGTAATTGAGGAAAACGGAAAGAATATCTAAGTAGATGAGGTGCTTCACATGATTATCGAAAAATTTTTAAACAACAATATGCTTCTAGTGAATGATAATCATGAGGAAATGATTGTGATGGGAAAGGGGCTGCGTTTTCACTATAAAGTAGGAGACGAAATTAGAGATGAAGATATAGAAAAAACATACATTCTTCAAGATAGTACAAATAAAAATGGATATCTTCAAGTTTTAGAAAACGCACCCGACATCTATTTAGAAATTGTGCACCACATCATTGAAATGGCGCAACTTAAAATTTCTTCTCCATTCAACAAACAAATCTTTGTGACCTTGTTAGATCACTTGTTATATGCGGTAGAAAGATATGAAAAAGGCATTGTTCTACAAAATAGAATGTTGTGGGAAATCCAAAAATTTTATCCAAATGAATTTATGCTTGGTTTACAAGCTGTAGACTACATTAATGAAACACTTCATATTCAATTGCCTGAAACAGAAGCCGGAAATATTGCCTTTCACTTTGTGAATGCACAAATCAAATCGAACGATCTTTCAACAGAAAATGGTATGTTGATGGTCAAAATGTTAAAAGATATTTTTCAAATCATTCAATTACATTATGGCTATACAATTGATGAGAATTCGCTAAACTATTCAAGATTTGTTGTTCACATGCAATTTTTCTTACAACGACTTTTAGAAAATAAAATGCTTGAAAATGAAAATGATGATATATATTATACATATATTATCAAGAATTCTTCTGCATTAGACTGCGTAGAACAAATCGAAAAATATATCGATAGATTACTACATAAACAAATTACGCGTGATGAAAAAATATATTTAATTGTGCATATTACGCGTATCACAACTCATTAAGTATCGCAATGGCGGTACTTTTTCTTTTAAATTATGTGGAATTATGGAATGTGTAGCACTCTGCTTGCGAAAGTGCTAATAAGGTGTATAATGTAATCAATTTCTTAAGGAGGAACACTCATGAACAAACAAAAGAAGCCTTTATACAGATATTACACAATTATATTAATTGTTATTATGGCTTTAAACTTTATCGTATTCCCTATGTTTCAACAATCTAAGCTTGAAACAACCAATTACTCCGATTTCTTAAATAAAATTGAAGAAAAGAAGATTGATACCGTTCAAATTGAAGATCACAATATTTATTACACTTTAAAGAAAGACTCAACAGATAAAACCTATAAAACAGGTGTTATGAATGATTCAGATTTAGTCAATCGTTTGGATAAATCCGGAGCTAAATTTGGACAAGTCTATCAAGAACAAATGAATCCAATTCTATCGAGTCTAATTTCCTTTTTCTTACCATTAATCATTTTCTGGGCATTTGGATCATGGATGTTTAAGCGTATGCAAAAGAAAATGGGCGGAGATGATCAAATGTCATTTTCACAAGGCTCTGGTTTTGGTCTAGGCAATCTAGGAAAGAGCAATGCCAAAGTCTATGTCGGTGAACAAACGGGAAAAACATTCAAGGATGTTGCAGGACAAGAAGAAGCGAAGGAAAACCTACAAGAGATTGTAGACTTCTTAAACAATCCAGCTAAATATAAAGAGATTGGTGCCAAAATGCCAAAAGGAGCCTTATTAGTAGGTCCTCCTGGAACAGGTAAAACATTACTTGCCAAAGCCGTTGCGGGTGAGGCTGGCGTTCCATTCTTCTCGATTTCAGGTAGTGAATTCGTAGAAATGTTTGTTGGTAGAGGAGCAGCTAAAGTACGTGACCTATTCAAACAAGCTCGTGAAAAAGCTCCATGTATTGTATTTATTGATGAAATTGATACCATTGGTAAAAAACGTGATGGTGCAGGCATGAATGGTAATGATGAGCGTGAACAAACATTAAACCAATTGCTTGCCGAAATGGATGGATTTGATGGTTCTAAAGGAGTTGTATTGCTTGCCGCTACAAACCGTCCTGATTCACTAGATCCTGCTTTAACGCGTCCTGGTCGATTTGACAGAAGAATTCCTGTTGAACTTCCTGATCTTGCCGGTCGTGAAGCCATTCTTAAATTACATGCCAAAGACATCAAATGCTCAAGCAACATTGACTTTAACGTGATCGCAAGAGCTAGCGCAGGTGCCAGTGGTGCAGAACTTGCCAACATTATTAATGAAGGAGCTTTATTAGCGGTTCGTGACCATCGTAAAACCGTGGTTCAAAAAGACTTAGAAGAAGCCATTGAAATCGTTATTGCTGGTGAACAAAAGAAGGGGGCAGTGATTTCAAATCGAGAACGAATGATTGTTTCTTATCATGAAATTGGACATGCACTAGTGGCTGCTAAATGTAAAAATACAGCTCCCGTTCATAAAATCACAATTATCCCTCGTACAAAAGGGGCTTTGGGATATACTATGCAAGTAGAAGAGAACGAACAAAACTTATTATCAAAAGAAGAAGCTTTCCAAAAAATCATGGTGTATACAGGTGGTCGTTGTGCTGAAGAGTTGATTTTTAATTCCATCACAAGTGGTGCGAGCAACGACATTGAACAAGCTACGAAACTTGCCAGAGCCATGATTACACGATTAGGAATGTCGGATGAATTTGGCATGACAGCTTTAGAAACAGTAAACAATCAATATTTGGGTGGCGATACATCTTTAGCTTGTTCAAATGAAACAGCGACTAAGATTGATGAGGCAACCATCGCATTAATTAAAAAAGCGCATGATGAGGCTTATCAAATTCTAGAAGACAACAAGATGAAGTTACATGAACTTGCCAAATTCTTATATGAAAGAGAAACAATTACAGGTGAGGAATTTATGTATATCTTAAATAAGCCAGCTGAAATCCCAGCACAAACAAATAAAGATTAAGATGTGTGTAATGCACATCTTTTTTAAATATAATGTATTGCGAGTTTTTGCATTATATTATATTTCGTTTGATAAAAGTTTTATCAAATTGTATAATTTTAATATAATGTATTGCGAGTTTTTATATTACTTTATACTAGGAGGATTTATGGAAATTCAAAGAAATCTATATTTACAAAAATTGATTGCTTGTCAACATGACGGACAAATCAAAGTCATCACAGGCCTGAGAAGATGCGGAAAATCGTTTCTACTTTTCCATCTTTTTAAAAATTATCTATTAGAAAACGGCATTGATAACCAACAAATTATCACTTTTGAATTGGATCAGATGAAAGACATTCAATATCGAAACCCCATTGAACTTTCAAAGAAAATCCATAATATTGTTGACAATACGGCACAACAATATTATCTATTCATTGATGAAGTACAAATGTCCGATGAAGTAAATAATCCTTATAATCCAAAAGGAAAAAAAATTTCTTTCTATGATATGTTAAACGACTTAAAAGAACTATCGAATTTGGATATTTATGTAACTGGCAGCAATTCTAAAATGCTTTCTAATGATATCTTAACGGAGTTTAGAGGTCGTAGTGATGAAATAAAAATTCATCCTTTCTCCTTTTCGGAATATTATTCATTTGTTGGTGGAGATAAAGAGGAGGCATTTGATAATTATTCGTTTTATGGTGGAATGCCTTTTCTACTCACAAAACAAGACGAAACCTCCAAGATTGAATATCTAGAAAACTTATTTAAAGAAGTGTATATTCGAGATATTGTAGAACGCAAACATATTGAAAGAGAAGATATTTTAAGTTCTATTATTGATTTATTATGCTCGTCTGTAGGTTCTTTAACAAATCCATCTAAAATCACTAAAGCTATCAATTCCAAACAACAACGCAGTGGAAAAGATATTGTTTATCTTCCCACAATTAATAAATATATTGATTTTTTAGAAGATTCTTTTCTTTTTAAAGAGGCTTTGCGGTTTGATGTAAAAGGAAAATCTTATTTAGATTTCCCAAAAAAATACTATTGCGAAGATATAGGATTGCGGAATGCAAGAACCGGCTTTCGACAAATTGAAATGCCGCACATTATGGAAAATATCTTATACAATGAATTAATCATTCGTGGATTTAAAATCGACGTGGGCGTGGTCTACGAAAACATTAAAACGGAAAAAGGAAACTATCGAAAAGTAGCTAGAGAAATCGACTTTATTATTCAAAAAGGAATGAAAAAATATTATATTCAATCCGCTTATGCAATGGAAAATGAAGAAAAAGTATATTCTGAATCACGTTCACTAAACATTACTGGAGATAGTTTTCCAAAAATTATTGTCAGAAGAGATATTCGTAAACGTTTTTATGATGAAAATGGAATTTTAAACATTGGCCTAATTGATTTTTTATTATCAGACAATGTTCTTTAATATAATGTATTGCAAGTTTTGATATTATGTTATAGCAAATGCAGGGTTGAAAGCCCTGCATTTTTAATATTCTTCTTTTAAAAGAAAACCTATTAATCTACAATTGTGTGGTTGATAAAGTGAAAATAGTATATCCGTTTTATGAATCTGTTATAATTAAAAAGCCAAAGAAAGTTAATGTCTAAGCAGTCATTGGGAACTTTGTTTGGCGACATCCTCACCGTATGCCTACTAGACATGTTGAGGATGTTTTTTAATGTCTAATTCACTCTTTCATCCTTTTTACATTGTTTTAAAGCTTCAATCAGCTTTGTTTCATCCAAAGGCTTAGCCAAATGCATATTCATACCTGCTACCTTGCTATTCATTATGTCTTCTACAAATGCATTCGCACTCATCGCAATGATTGGAATTGTCTTTGCATCCAATCGTTTTAATGCACGAATCTTTCTTGTCGCATCTAAACCATTTATTTTTGGCATCATGATATCCATAAGAATAAAATCAAATTTATTTTCTTCACTCTTTTCAAATAAATCTATTACTTCTTGACCATCTTTTGCACATACAACCCGAATACCATTACGTTCTAACATATATTCAACGATTTCCATATTCAAATCGTTATCTTCTGCCACAAGCACACATAAACCTTCTAACGATATTTGTTGATGCCTATTATTTTTGTTTTCAATTGGCTTTCCCAACTTAAAAGGAATCTGAATCGAAACCGTAGTTCCAACACCCTTTTCACTTTCCAATTGAATATTTCCATGCATATACTCCACAAGCTTTTTGGCAATAGGCAAACCAAGACCTGTACCTTGATATGTGGATCTACTAGAACTATCTTCTTGCGCAAATAAATCAAAGGCATGTTGAATAAAATCTTTACTCATTCCGATACCATTATCTTTGCATCTAAATTCTAAAAGCGATGTCGAATCATCTAAACATTTCTCATTCATCCATACATGGATTTCTCCATTTTCTGGTGTAAACTTAACGGCATTTTGTACAACTATCGATAGTATTCGTGAAAGATATATTGGATATCCTCTAAACCTTGAATGACTCAATTGACCTTCATACCAATCCAAAATATATTGAATATTCTTTTCTTGTGCTAATTGTTGTCCATCAATATTAATATTACCCAATAATTCAGTAATATCAAAATCAACTTCTTCCTCTGTAAAATGATCACTTTCTAAATCATTCATATCCAAAACATCATTGACCAAAGAAATCAAATAATTTAACGACCGATGAATCTTATTTCTTGTGATTTTCTGCAGCTCTAAATCCTTTGGATTTTGATCTGCAATATGAAGCATACCCGCAATACCATTTAATGGCGTACGCATATCATGAGACATACTCTGTAAGAATCGCGTTTTTATTTTTGCCTCTCGCTTTGCCTGTTCTGCTTCAAAGAATAAATTTAATTCTTTACGCTTTGTCTCACTAATTGAACGAATTGTCGCAATGGCTTGAATCGCTTTTCCATTCGCATCTCTTTTGGAAACAATAATACGCAATTTATGCCAGTTGCCATCCACCATTCGATATTCCGCTAAAACATCCTCTTCTTTTTCAAAGCGTGAAGTTAATGTTTCTATATTCGCAAATTGATGGATAATATTTCGATATTCCGGTGCAACCTCTTGTTCGCAAACCTCATACATCCTTTGAGATGCACACCCCGTTTTAGGAATAATGTCACTTCCTGAAATTCTTTCATATGTATCTGTTTCAAAATCAACTTTATAAATTGAACTATAACTTTTCGCAATTGTAGAAATCGTTTCATTACTCCTCTTTATTTCCTCTAAAGCATTCTGCAATCGTTTCTGCGTCGCTTTTTCTTTTTTGATAATATCATCAATATAACGAAAACCCAATAATGCGTGACACGACTCTTCATCTTCACTTACCTTAACAACTTTCGTTTCAAAATATTGTTGATTCTGCGCATTTGGATTACAACGATAATTCTGCGTTAGACTCACTTGTGTTTTCAACAAAGATTTTAAATTATCACGAGAAAACCACCATAAAAACTCAGGCTGCTCCTCCTTAGGAATATAACGCATCGCATATTGATAAGTATATTCATAAAAATCTTTATACCCTGAATAACTTCTTATTAATTCACTCGCATTGGTTTCATCCTGAATATGAACAGGTTCAAATTTACCACTGTTAACTTCCAAATAATAGATAGCCGTAAAGTCAGAGCTTAGACTTTCTAGAATTTGTTTTTCTTCTTCTAACCGGTCATTTCGTTCTTTTTCCTGTTGAATAATATCATTCACTAGTTTAAAGCCCAAAACAAAATCATCTGTCTCATTTGAAATCTGCGCAAAACAAGTCTGGAAATAATCTATTTTTCCATTAAATTTTCTTTGAAAAACAACCGTATATACTTTTTCTGTCTTGATTCGTTCACGAACGACACGATAATTCACATTTCTTAAAAAATCTTCTCGATCTTCTTCACAAACATATTCTGAAGCATATTTCTCCATGCTCTTTTGATAATTATTTTCTTTGGCAAACTTTTCAATTGCTTCTTGAGCAATATGATCCCCTTTTTTTGTTTGTTGATACAATTCAACCGTTAAATCATGATTGATTACCCATACCGTGACATATTCATGACTCAAACCAGAAATAAAACGCTGTTGAAGAAGGTTTTTTTCCTTATGCTTATGAATATCAATAAGAAATCCACAAACACTTACTATTTTTCCTTTTTCATTTAAAACAGGCTTTCCAATGGCACGATACCAACGATATTGTTTGTCTTTATTCTGAAAACGATACTCTACCTCATATGTTACGGTTGAATCCCTCGTATCATGAATGTTTTTAAACTCTTCTTTAACAACATCAATATCTTGAGGATGCATATGATTCCAAAGCATAGAACACGAAATATGCGTCTCACCTTTAAATCCATAAAGCATCTCAGATAGACTCTCACTACCTATAAACTCTACTGGCCTTTCATTATTATCAAACAAAACACGATAACGAGCCTCACCAAGCTCTCCATATAGCGCATCTTCACTATCTTCGTTTGTATATACCCATATAGAAGTATTCTCATCATTATCTGAATACCGATCAATATTCAGACGAATCAAGGTACCATCCTTTTTACGATACGTAACATTCACCTGATTGCCAGAAGCTAAAATATTATATACATAATCATAGTCCAAGACTCGATCAATCACTTCTTGATAATCACAAGCTACATAATGATCTCGATATAATTGCATCGCATCAGAATAGGAACCTTTTGTGTCTTTGGCAAAAGCACGAAATGCTTCTGGAGCTAAAATATCACGAAAAGTATCTGTACTTCGATCTAAAATATAAACCGCTGCATATTTAGGTGCTATTAATCGCAAAAAATTTTCGGCATCTCTTTTTTCTTGAAGAAGTTGATTCATAGTATGACCTCCTCATATTGATACTTCAATTATAAATGACTATTTAATATTTTAAAATCAAAATCAAACCAAAAAAAAGGAAGCGCAACGCTTCCTAATCGCACAAATCATATAAATCTAAAACCAATTGTTCTGTCTTATCCCAACCTAGACAAGGATCTGTGATTGATTTTCCATACACATTACCATCTGTTGGCTGATTTCCATCCTCTAAATAACTCTCAATCATCAAGCCCTTCACTAGCTTTTTGATATCCTCTGACTTACTTCTAGAATGCATAACATCCTTAGCAATACGAATCTGCTCTAAATATTGTTTGTTTGAATTCGAGTGATTACAATCCACAATACATGCCGGATTCTTTAAATCTGACTTTTCATATAAGTGAATCAATTCCATTAAATCTTCATAGTGATAATTCGCATGTGCATGATTAAACTTATCTACATATCCTCTTAAAATCGCATGAGCTAGTGGATTCCCATCTGTCTGTACTTCCCAACCACGATATACAAATCTTTGATCGGCTTGAGCCGCCACAATAGAATTCATCATAACTGTAAGATCTCCACCTGTCGGATTTTTCATTCCCGCAGGAATTCCTACACCACTCGCTACAATACGATGTTGTTGATTTTCAACACTTCTTGCACCAATGGCAACATATCCTAATAAATCCGATAAATACGCATGATTTTCTGGATACAACATCTCTTCTGCACAAGTAAAACCAGTTTGTGTTACAACATCTGTATGCAGTTTACGAATCGCAATGATTCCCTTCAACATATCCTCTTTCGAATGAGGATCTGGCTGATGCAACATCCCCTTATATCCAACACCCTTTGTACGAGGTTTATTTGTGTAGACACGTGGAATCATAAAAATCTTATCTTTAACTTTTTCTTGTAATACAGCCAAACGATTCATATAGTCTAAAACCGCATCTTCACGATCCGCACTACAAGGACCAATAATTAAAATTAAACGATCATCTTTTCCAGTAAAAATATCTTCAATTTCTTGATCTCTTTGTTTCTTAATTTTTTGCACCTTATAAGGCAAAGGAAATTCCTTTTTCAAATCTTCTGGAGTTGGTAACTCCTGTATCTTCTTCATATCCATATTCAACATCCCTCTTTAATCACCCTTTGACAATATCATATTCTCGCATGTTTTTCAAAATCAGATACGATTTAATTGATATTCCAAGATGTAATCATCCATGATGAAGCCATTTCCTATATCTGTCTGTACAGAATCAATCCATTGAAAACCAAACTTCTCATATACAGCTAGACTATGCTTATTATATTTGTTGCAAGTCAAATAAATAGATGAGTAACAATACTTTTCTGCCTGTTTCTTTATATATTCAAACATTTTAGATGCATAGTGCTTTCCTCTAGCCAAATCCTTTAAATACAGTTTAGACAAGAATAAACGATCCGGCTGATTCTGCAAACCAATATATCCGACTAGCTCATCCCCTTCATATACCTTATGATAATGATACTGTTGATGTTTGACTTGTTCTTGCATGGCATCAAAACTTTGAAACTGTTCAACCATATAATCAATCTGTGCTTCTGAAATGATTCTAGGAAAAAATTCATGCCAAATCTTTTCGGCAAGAATAGCTACTTCTTTTAAATCCTTTTCGTTCTTACACTCTACAATATTAATATTTTTCATAATGCACCTTCGAACTATCAAATTTATCTTTTACAACCTCTTCTTGATCTATATATCCAAATGAAATCATCCACATTGGAACAATTCCCTTAGGCAATTTAAAATATTGATTGATTGCCAAATAACGATCTTCATTCGGATACACACCCAGCCAGCATGAACCAATACCCAAACTTTTCGCTTCCACCAACATATTCTCTGTAGCCGCTGCCAAGTCTTGTTGACAATAATCTAAACTATCATTCTTACTTTTATCCGCACAAACCACGATTCCCATAGCTGCATCTTTTAGAAAAGATGCATAGGGTGTCATTTGACTTAAATCCTTTAATGTATCTTTATTTTCTACGACAATAAATTGCCAAGGCTGACTATTTCTAGCACTAGGTGCACTAAATGCTGCCTTTAAAATTAAATCAATCTCTTCTTTTTTTAAAGATTCTTTTTTATATTTTCTTACACTTGTACGATTAAAAATTGCATCCATACTCTATACTCCTTTTCTGTATTATATCACCATTTTGAAAATTCGCTTTCATTATATAATGACTATTCTTTTCTTTGTGTTACAATACAAGCAGGAGGAATTTAACCATGTTAAAATTTGAACCATTCTATCAAGAATACGAAAGAACATTAGACGCCTTCTCATTGGCATTCTCAACCATTTATTTTGAACAAATGACAATTGCACCAAAAAAAGGAATTCCTTATTCAAATGAAATGTTGTCTAGACTATCTAAACAAGCATTCATCATTGAAAATGATCCAGAAACAATCAAAAAGATCAAGGAATACGCAAAAACATTGCCAGAAGGAAGTTTGGAAAAGAAAGAGGTCGACTATCGTCTTGAAGCCCTAGCACAATCTGAAAACATTCCAAGTGATGTATATGCGAACTATGTCAAAGTCAAAGCCGATAGTGAACTTGCTTGGCATGAAGCTAAAGAAGCAGATAACTATGAACATTTCAAACCGCATTTACAAGCCATCATGAAAGAGACTTTACACCTTTTAGAATATGATCCTAAATTCAATGGAAATAATGCGTATGATGTATTATTGGATCGTTATGAAAAGGGAATGACACAAGAAAAATATGATGCATTCTTTAATAATGTGAAAGAAAAATTAGTTCCATTGATTCATGAAATTCAAAATAAACCACAAATCAATGATGACTTACTTCATGAAACTTATGCAGTGGATCGCCAAGAAAAATTTATGAATGTTATTTGTGACTTTATGAAAGTTGATTTTGGTAAAGTATACCTTTCAACCACAGAACACCCATTCACAGATTTCTTCTCAAGCAACGACACTCGTATCACAACACACTATTATCCAGACCAATTCTTAAGTGCTATCCTTTCAACTGTACACGAATATGGACACGCTCTTTATGGACTACAAATGGATCCTGCATTTGAAGGAACCATGCTTACACAAGCTGTTGGTTCGGCTGCACACGAATCGCAATCTCGTTTCTTAGAAAACCACGTTGGTAGAAGTCACGCATTCTGGCAAGCAAACTATAATCAATTAGTAAATTTATTCCCAGAATTTAAAGATGTGTCTGTTGACGAGTTAGTCAACATGATTAATAAAACAGAATGTGCTTTGATTCGTACAGAAGCCGATGAATTGACATACCCATTACACATCATGGTTCGTTATGAAATCGAAAAAGAAATTGCCAAAGGCAATGTAGATTATGATAAGTTACCAGAACTATGGGCCGATAAATACGAAGAATATTTAGGTGTTCGTCCTACAAACTATAAAGAAGGTGTCTTACAAGATATGCACTGGTCTACAGGATACTTAGGATACTTCCCAACATACGCATTGGGTAGTGCGTATGCTGCACAATTGTATGCAACAATGGAAAAACAATTTGATGTAAAAGAAGCCCTACTAACAAATCATTTTGAAAAGATTACAGACTGGTTAAAAGAAAATGTACACCATTATGCTGCAAGTAAATCGATGGCTGAAATCGTAGAAGAAGTAAGTGGTGAACCATTCAATCCAGACTATTACACAGATTATTTAATCAAAAAATACAAGAAATTATACAATCTAGACTAAGAAGAAGTGAGTAACATCACTTCTTTTCTTATTGACAAGAATGGTTAGAAATGAATCATTCTGAATTTTTTAAAAAAAAGCAGCTAACCTATTTTCACAGACTAACTACTCATATTTAGTACCTTATTCAAATTTATTCTACAAATCCAACAGTGAAATTCTATCGTATGCGCCATTTTTCTTATCTTCCGGATGTGGCTCCAATCCAATAATCGTGATATCTTTCTGATCCGGTCCGTAAACCCAATACATTCTCATTGCACCACTTGTTTTATTTTCCAAATAAGATTGCCACACTTTCATTCCGTAACGTCTAGATAAAGGCTCTATTTCATGGGTTTGAAGACTCGGATAAAATGGATCCGCCGACAACAACTTTAAAGCTTTCCCCCATTTTTTATAGAGTTGCTCTTCCTTCTTTTTGATCTTACCAGAACGATATTTTTGTTGCAAATCTTGCCAAAGTTCCTGCATTTCAGGAATTCCCATTCGTATATTAAAATTCATTTATTATTCCTTTGAAAAATCCGACAAATCAATAGCCGTGGAAACATCTCCACACTTAAAATTACTTACCGCACGATCCATATCTGCCAATGTTCTAGCTGAAATGCTCTTTGGCACTGATAATTCCCGAGGTTCAAGAATTATACAACCATTTCCATATTCTTTCACATTGTAGTAATGATAAGTAGCTCCTCTAAGAGTAATTCTTTTTTTGTTATCCAAATGTGCAACATAATCCTTTATTGTTTCCATTATCAACACCTCCAATATAAATCTAAATGTGGGAATTCCCACTCCTATCATTATAATAATTTTTTCTTTATTCTTTGTCAATCTAATTTTTCTTGTTCACTATCATCAGGAAGGGGGATATGCACAACAAGAAAAACAAATTCTTTATTGATTAGAATGGTTAGATTGGTTAGTATATGGGTAAAAAGGAGCTATTTTATGATATTTCAAGAAGATTTTGAACAAATGCGTTCTCTAGAACAAGACTTAACTTTTCTTTCTGCTAAGACTGAATTTGATGAATCAAACATCCCATTTAAAGAAAAGAACTTAGGCATTCAAAATCAAGATGGACTTTATACAAATTTAGGTCTACTTTTATCGGATCAATGTAAGCACACAATTAAAGTTGCAGTTTTTAATGGAGAAAAACAAAGTGAATTTCAAGATCGAAATGAATTTGCCGGTTCATTATTCAAACAAATGCACGAAGTATATTCTTATATTGATTTTAGAAATCAAAAACATTCCAACTTTTCAGGATTGAAAAGAATTGATAAAAGAGATTATCCAGAAGTAGCTATAAGAGAAGCTTTGTTGAACCTAATTGTTCATCGTGAATATTCATATAGTGCAAGTTCCTTCATTCGTATGTATACAGACCATATTGAATTTACTTCCATTGGAGGCTTATTAAAAGGAATCACTTTAGAAGACATTCAGCTTGGTATTTCTGTTTGTCGAAACCCTAAACTTGCAAATATCTTTTATCGGTTAGAACTCATTGAAGCTTATGGTACGGGCATTCAAAAGATTCTTGATTCGTATTCAGAATCTGAATTCAAGCCTCAATTTGTGACAACAGAAAACGCCTTTAAAATTATTCTTCCAAATCTAAATTATCAAAAAAAGAGTATTAAAATTATGGAAGATATCGTTGTATATGATTGTCCTGAAAACAAAATATTAGAGTTTGCGAAAACACATACCCAATTCACTCGCAAAGATGTTCAAGATACCTTCAATCTTTCTCAAACAACTTGTGGGCGCATTTTAAATAGAATGAAAGAAGAAGGTCAAATCTCTCAACATGGTAAAGGTAAAAATACATTCTATATACTAAATGAAAAGAAGTGATTCCTCACTTCTCTTTATTTATACTCAAACAAACCGTCATTTTTTTCTTCCATAGCCTTGATGATATGATATACAAATTCATTATAAGGCGTTGGAATATTTAATTCTTTTCCCATCTTCATTATTGCACCCGAAAACATATCAATTTCGGTATGCCTTTTGGCATCCAAATCCTGTAGTGTAGAATACCTGGCTGTTTTAGGCACTGCACTACCACGTGTAGCACTTGGATCAGCCTTTGACATATCTATGCCTTTCGCATTGGCTATGGTTTCTAATTCTTCTTTTAATCCAGACTGTATAGCTTTCACATGATCACTATCCGAGTAACATCCAACTCCAGCGCCAAGAATAGCTTGGGGTAGGTTTTTCGTTACATTTAAACGAAACTTACTCCATATTTCTTCCTGAATATATGAAGTCATTCGATAATGTAAATCACTTTGACTCAACAATTCCTCGATTTCCTTATTTTTTTCAAGCACAATTCCAATCGTTGTTTCTGGATCAAATACATATCCTAAGCCTTCTTTATGACTTGCAACTTTAATCAATGAATACACCATATGCTGCATACCAATCTGATTTCCAATAATTTGTTCACTATCCACACCATTCATTAAAGACATGACTAAAGTATGTTCATCTACAATTTGTTGAATATCTTCTAAAGCATCTGGCAACGCATTGTATTTTAAACATACAATAAGAAGATCTACTCCATGTGCTTCTTCAGGCGTTAATACTTCAGGATGATAACTGATATTGTTGATTAAACAACCATTCTTTTTTAATCTCTCATTTCGCTCATCTTTTGCGATGACACTTAATTGTATATCGCACTTTGATAAACCATAAATACAATAAGAACCTACGGCTCCCGCACCGAATATCGCAACTGTTTTAATTGTCATGTACTTCACTCTTTTCTTTTAAATGAACATGGTACTTTTCTTTTACATAAATCCCCAACAAGATTCCAACTACATATAGAGAAATATCTCCTAAATCAAATACGCCTCTATGAAAGATCAGCTGCATAAATTCACACAGAAAACCGATGAATACAGAAACAATGAAGTTTTCTTTATTTGATGAAATAAATAGTCCATTCACCCATGGCATAAACATAAAGTATCCAATATTAAATGCGAATACGATCCACTCTGTCCAAGAACCATAATAGATTTCTCTAAGACACGCGAAAGGATTCAATTGAATAATACTAATGCCTTGATCATATCGAATCAATAGGGCAATTATTAAAAATAAATAATATACAAAGAAAAACATGACTCGATGTTTTACATTCCAATTTTTTGTAAAAAACATCAACGCATCATATATAACAACCAGTTCAATGCACCATACAACAAATTGAATTGGATACCATCCCATGCCAAAAATTTCCATTAAAACAGCTGTGACGTAGTAATGAATGAACAAGGATAAAACTAAACTTAAAATTAAGTATCTCCAATTTTTCATTTTAAAGTCCCCTTATTTTCCTCTTATTATGACACACTAAACTTTAAAATTCATTAAAAATCTAAAATTGAAGCATCCCAACCCATATCACGATAGCCTTGTTTGCAACGTTCCATATAAGAGTCACTTGGTTTACATATTGGAAAACGATCATACATTTGGTAGACAAAGCCCGTGATTGTTTCATTGTTTTCTAATAATACCTTTTCATCAAAACAATCATATAAGTATGGATAGTCTTCATATTCATCTAAACTCTTCTTATCATTTTCACTCACATCCCATACGGCAACTCGTACAAAATCTCCTTTTTTCTTATCTACCGTTAGATTGAGTATTCCACGCATTCAGAGCCACACCGTCCAGCACTGAG
>OGHK01000143.1_pt1 | contig 69880 bp, 54 predicted proteins | sample 1571411 | NCBI WGS metagenome assembly OGHK01 (sample SAMEA2582043, study PRJEB24529) | metagenome | biome: Human gut stool | place: China | collected 2011 | reverse complement strand
CGTTGATATGTCCGTCTGGCTTTTTGTGGGAAAGCAGTACTACCGTCTCCACATGCACCGTCTGACAAAACTGGTCGACTGCCACGCACTTTTCCATGCGGTAGCCTTTTGCCTCAAACATTGCCAGATCTCTTGCAAGACTGCTCGGTTTGCAGGAAATATAGACTATGCGTTCCACGCCGTAATCCAGAATCTTCGGCAGTGCTTTCGGGTGTACGCCGTCTCTTGGCGGATCCAGAATGATCAGATCCGGTTTTTCTGTAATATAATCGAGTGCCTTCAGCACATCGTCCGCAAGAAAAGTGCAGTTTGTGATGCCGTTCATCGCTGCATTCTCTTTTGCCGCTTCCACTGCCTCCGGTATGATCTCCACGCCAATCACCTGTTTTGCAACAGCCGCTGCAATCTGAGCGATCGTTCCGGTTCCGCTGTAGAGATCAAAGACCACTTTGTCTTTGGTATCTCCGATGTACTCTCTGACCGTCTGATACAAAATCTCAGCTCCTCTGGAGTTTGGCTGGAAGAAGGAAAATGGTGTGATCTTAAAACGCAGTTCCAGCAGCTCCTCATAAAAATAGTCCTGACCATACAGAAGTCTTGTCTCATCGCTTTTTACGACATCTGACAGAGAGTCGTTAATGATATGCAGGATACCGACAATGCTTCCCTCCAGATTCAGTGCCAGAAGTGCTTCTTTTAATGGCTCAAGGTCGTATTCTTCCTGGCTTGTGGTGACAAGGTTGACGAGTATTTCACCGGTCCTGCTGCCGCGTCTTAAAAGCAGATGACGCAGATAACCTGTGTGCTGCATTTTGTGATAATAAGAAACCCCGCGTTCACGGAAATAGTGAAGCACGCAGCTAAGGATTTTGTCCATGTCTTCGTGTACCAGCTTGCAGTCTTCTGCATTTAACACATCATATGTACTGCCTTTTTTATGAAGTCCAAGTGACAATGGCCCGTCTTTGTATTCATCCCCAAAAGAAAATTCCATTTTGTTGCGATATGCGAACTCGATCGGGCTTCCTTTGATCGGCTCAAAAGTATATTCATAATCCACCGCATCATCAAACAGTTTTTTGATCTGCTCTTCTTTCATTTTCAGCTGCTCTTCGTAGAGCATAGTCTGATACATACAGCCGCCGCATGACGGAAAAATACTACAGAGAGGATCTCTCTTTTCCAGCTCTGACTTTTCCAGCACTTCCAGAAGTCTGCCTTCCACACGGCCGCCGCGTTTTTTGTTGATCATAAATCTTACTTTCTGCCCCGGAATCCCATTTTTTACGGTGACCGTGGTATCTTTGATCTTCACACGTCCCTTATTCTGAAAATCAATCTTTTCAATCACGCCTTCGTAAATTTCACCTTTTTTCATCTTCGCTCCTTATGTTATCTGTTTTTGTCTGATTCATCGCCGGCTGATACTTTTCTGTTCTTGATTCACCAGCATTTCTGTGAAACATCTGTTTTATCTTTAACAGAAAACATGGAGGTACATTTTCTGCACCTCCATGCGATACACCTGTGTCATGTTTTACGGCCTTTGCAACAAGTGCTTCGACCGGTACGGAACCGTTATGATTATTCTTCCGTTTCTTTGTCTTCCTCGTCTTCATCATCGAAGTAGTTGTCGAAATCATCATCCAGATCGTCATCAAAATCATCCAGATAATCCGGTGTAAAGTAACGGTAAACTGCATAAGCAATACCTGCAACGGCTGCTACAGCACCAAGAACTGCCAGAACCAGAAGTACGGTATTTTTCTGTTTTTCTTCTTCTTTTTTCTGTAATGCAGTGATCAGATCTTTTAATTCATCCAGTTTGTTCATATGCACACGTCCTTTCCTGTCTGCCTTCTGACAGACACCTTTCTTTCTCCGATAAGTATATCACTTTTTCGGTGAAAATACTATAAAAATCTGAATAATTCTTCTTTTTTATAATTTCTTTAATTTTGCAAAAGCAGCAAACATTTTTTTGACGCCGCATTTTTCAAAATTCACCGTCACTTCATAGTCTCTGCCGCCGTCTTCAATCTTCTCTACGATGCCAACGCCGAATTTGATATGACGAACGGTATCTCCAACGGCATAGTCTAGACTGCCTGCTTTTGCCGGCATTCCTTTTTTTAGATCAAACACACTGTCATAAGCCTTTGTCTGAAAAATGCTCTTTGCCTGCATGAAAGAGGTCTGAACACGCGGCTTCGGCTCCTGCTCCTTTGGCTCTTCCCGTTTCTCTTTTTTCAACAGCTCTTCCGGAAGTTCATTTAGAAACCTGGACGGACGGTTGTAATGTGTTTCTCCGTGCGTCATACGCTTTTTCGCATGTGTCAGAGTAAGATCCTGCATCGCTCTTGTGATGCCGACATAGCAAAGTCTCCGCTCCTCTTCCAGAGCATCCGGATCCTCCGAATCCACCGACATATAACTTGGAAAAAGCCCATCTTCCATACCGGTCAGATAAACCTGCGGAAATTCCAGTCCCTTGGCACTGTGCAGCGTCATCAGAATCACTCTTCCGGCATCGTCATCCATACTGTCGATATCGGCAACCAGTGCCACTTCCGAAAGAAAACCTTCCAGTGATGGCTCTTGTGCATCTTCTTCATAGGAAGCTGCTTTGTTGATCAGTTCATCGATATTTTCAATACGTGCCCTTGCTTCTTCTGTGCCTTCTGCTTCCAGTTCTTTTACATAACCGGTCCGGTCGATCACTTCCTGCAAAAGCTCCTGTACACTGAAATAATCTTCCTGTGTCCGCAGCGTGCGGATCAACGTCACAAAACTCTCAATTTTGGTAGCTGCCCTTCCGCCGCCCGGAATCTTTGAAATTTCAGAAAGTGCCTCATAAAAGCTGACATTCTGTTCCGTTGCATATTCCTGCACACGGTTGATCGTCGTCGCACCGATCCCACGCTTTGGTACATTTAAGATACGTCTTACGGCGATATCATCCCTTGCATTATCAATGGTTTTTAAATATGCCAGCAGATCTTTGATCTCTTTTCTGGCATAGAAGTTTACACCTCCAATGATCTTATACGGTATATTCGCCATCAGAAACTTTTCTTCAAATATACGTGACTGAGCATTGGTACGATAAAGAACCGCAAAATCTCCGTACTGGGTATCCTGATTTCGTACTTTTGCAGCAATCTCTCCGACAATGATCTCTGCCTCATCATACGCAGACATAAAACTGCGTACCCGGACTTTATCGCCTTCCCCGTTTGCCGTCCACAGTTTCTTTTCTTTTCGTCCTTTATTGTGGGCGATCACTGTATTTGCCGCATTTAAAATGTTCTGCGTCGAACGGTAATTCTGCTCCAGCTTGATCACTGTCGCATCCGGAAATGTTTTTTCAAATCCGAGAATATTCTGGATATTTGCTCCGCGGAATTTATAGATCGACTGATCATCATCACCAACCACACAGAGATTACGGTATTTTGCTGCCAGAAGGCTGACCAGCTTAAACTGTGCCGTATTGGTATCCTGATACTCATCCACCATAATATAACGGAAACGCTCCTGATATTCATTCAGAATATCGGAATTTGCCTGGAACAGTTCCACAGTCTTCATGATCAGATCATCAAAATCCAGAGCATTGCTGCTTTTTAACTGTCTCTGATATTCTGCATAAACCCTTGCGACCGTCTCCTGACGGAAATTTCCCTGTGCCCGAAGTGCAAACTCCTGCGGACTTACCAGTTCATCTTTCGCTGCCGAGATCGCGGACATCAGTGCCCGTTCTTTATAAAGCTTGGTATCCACCTGAAGCTGTTTGCAGACACTTTTCATCAGGCTTTTCTGATCTTCGGTGTCATAGATCGCAAAATTGGTGTCAAATCCGATCCATCCAATGTCCCGTCGCAAAATCCGGACGCATGCTGAATGAAAGGTAGAAACCCAAACCTTTCCAGCGGCATCTCCGACTAACTTATCCACACGCTCACGCATCTCACCGGCTGCCTTATTGGTAAACGTGATCGCCAGAATATTCCATGGCTTTACCTTCTTTTCTTCCATAAGATAGGCAATGCGATGTGTCAGCACGCGTGTCTTTCCTGAACCGGCTCCCGCCAGTACAAGAAGCGGTCCTTCCGTATGAAAGACCGCTTCTTTTTGTTTATCGTTCAGTGTGCCATATACACTCATAATTTCCTCCACCTAAATTAACTGATTTCGTACTTTGCTCCGCTCTGTTTCCGGATTCACACCATAGCAAAGTTTATCTGTAACAACGTACAGTGCCAGAGCACAGACTCCATCAAACATCGAATGTTGTTTCAAAAATACAGTAGCTAAAATAATCAGAACCGTCAGAATACCAGTGCCCCATGCCCAGCCTTTTTGTTTCCGGGCAAGCTTGCTTCTTTTGATTGCCATAAAGGCAGCAAGTGAATTGTATACATGAATACTTGGCAGTACATTGGTCGGCGTATCGTTCTTATAAACAAACTGCACCAGCCTGATGAAAATATTGTCCCTTTCAAACGTCACCGGACGCAGGTTCAGGCCATTTGGATAAATGGCAGATACAACCAGAAAAAGTGTCATACCAAGAGCCAGTGTCCCAGCAAGTGCATTAAAATTCTCATCCTCGTGCAACAGAAAATAAATCACCGTCGCCGCAATATAAACAAACCATAATAAATATGGTATGATAAAAATCTCCTGAAACGGAATCTTATAATCCAAAGCACAGGCAGTAATATGTATGCCGGAAACATGCCTGTTCTCCAGCCATGAAAAACCTGACAGATAAAAAATACAAAAGCCTAAAATCACCGCCACTCTGCAAAGCAGTGTTTTCTTCCTGGCTATGATCTCTTTTATAATGATTACCTCCCTTTTCACATTTCAAATTCTTTCTTACAAGTATTCTAAAACGGGTGTTTTCTCATAACAGATATAGTGCCAGCATGAATGCAAAATGTCAACCCAATTATTTTATTTTAAGAAAAATTAAATAATTCATCAGATTATCTTTTGATATTTTTTATCAAAGCCCTTGTCATCTGGTTTTAAAAACTATATAATGTAATACGATGATGCCAGGGTCATTATCTTGTACTACTTTTATGCAAAAACATGAAAAAGAAGCCCGCAGGGCGGATTTTGGAGGATACTGCAATGACAATCAACACAGACCAGCTTCTGGAGAGTATTCTCGACAGTCTTGACCGTATTGATTACGTGAAGTCCGAGGATATTCCCGATATACAGTTATATATGGATCAGGTAACCACCTTCATGGATTCTCATCTGGCTTCCACCAGACGTTATCCAAGCGATAAGATCTTAACAAAGACCATGATCAACAACTATGCAAAAAATCATCTGCTTCCACCGCCGGAAAAGAAAAAGTATTCCAGAGAACATATGCTTCTGATGCTCTTTATTTATTATTTCAAATCTTTCCTTTCTATTACTGATATTCAGACTTTAATGGAACCTCTGACCGGAAAATATTTTCAGAAGGAAGACGGTTACAATCTGGAATCTATTTACAACGAAGTCATGGAACTGGAAAAATCGCAGGTGGATGTTCTGAAAGACACGGTACGTCGCCTGTACAGTACTTCTCAGAACAGTTTTTCCGATGCATCCGAAGAAGAGCAGGATTTCTTACGGCAGTTCTCTTTTATCTGCATGCTGAGTTTCGATGTCTACCTGAAAAAGCAAATGATCGAACGTCTGATCGACCAACTACCTGCACCCGATTTTCTGAAGAAAAAATAAGAGCCGTACGGTTCGTGTCTTCTGACACGGACCATACAGCTCTTTTTGTCTCTTATTTGCCCATTCGGTCAAACACCATTTCGTAACCATCATTTCCATAATTCAGAGAACGGTTCACACGGCTGATCGTTGCGGTGGAAGCTCCTGTCTTCTCTGCGATTTCCAGATAAGTACGTTTCTCGCGAAGCATCTTTGCCACTTCAAATCTCTGTGACAGAGAAAGAAGCTCATTTACGGTACATACATCCTCAAAAAATGCATAACATTCTTCCTTATCCTGCAGACTCAAAATAGCCTCAAACAGACTGTCCACTGCCTCTGTTCTGATTTTCTTACTCATGACGTAACCCCTTTACTTTTTGCTCTTTTTGTGTTTTCTGACGTAAGCCACACCTGAAATATCACTTTTTCCATTTTAGCACATTAAACTTGTAGTGTAAAGAGTTACCGCCTCTCCTGTACACGATTTCAGCTGATTTTATCCTTTTTTAATACTTTTACTCCTCCCAGAGCTTCTGCGGATACAGACCCTGATCCTTTAAAGACTGGATTGCCGCTACGACAAACGGTTTGTCTTCTTTATAGGTAACGCCATACCATTTGTCCAGTGATTTACGAACTTCTACCGTTGCTTTTCCCTCTGAAAGCAGGTTACTGACTACCTCCGGCAGGAAATATTCGCATTTCATCGGATTCACCGACAGATTTTTTTTCAGGAATACCGGAAAACGTTCTTTCAGTTCTTTCAGAATACTTGCAGAAAATCCCCACATATTCATGGAAACCAGGGAACCTTCCGGGATTACAGTCCAGGTCTGTCCATCGTCTTCTGTGTATTCCGTCTGATCACCACGTTTTTCAATATGCGTACGCTCATGGATCGCAACCAGATGATTCTGCTCATCTGTTGTGCAGACTCCTCTCGCCACATGACCGTTTTCTGTCAGAGTATTCTCGACTTTATATGCCACCATGGTATAACGATATTTATCATCATCCTGATGTGTGGACAGGAAATCATAAATCTCCTGAAATGCATGAACACCATAATAATCATCTGCATTGATCACCGCAAACGGACCGCTGATCGCATCGATACAACTGAGGATCGCATGGCCGGTACCAAACGGTTTCACTCTTCCTTCCGGCACTTCAAATCCTTCCGGAAGATTGGAAAGTTCCTGGTATACATAGGAGACCTTCATAATTTTACTCATGCGGTTTCCGATACTCTCTCTGAAGTCTGCTTCATTTTCTTTTTTTATGATAAATACAACTTCCTCAAATCCTGCTCTTTTTGCATCATAAATCGAAAAATCCATAATGATGTGTCCCTGTGCATCGACCGGATCGATCTGCTTTAAACCACCATATCGACTTCCCATTCCTGCTGCCATAATTACCAGAACCGGTTTTTTCATTGTATCTTCCTCCTTGCCTGTTGTTATTTTACTTTTTCTGATAAAATTTGAAATCCATTCTCCGGATGTTGAATCTGAAAAACTCTTGTTCCGGACACTTCTTTTTGTATTGTAACACAGGATCTGAAAATCTTCAATCCAAATGCAAATGCACCTTTCTTTTTCTTTCTCATATATTACAGTTAGAAAAAGAAAGGAGTTTTTATGAAAAAGAAATCATTTCTCTTATCTTTCCTGATCCTTCTTACATTATTTTCATTGGTCGGCTGCAAAAAGCATTCTTCCGGCGAAGCACTTTCCAAAGTAACCCTGAATGAAGTAGCCCATTCCATTTTTTATGCCCCTCAATATGTTGCCATACAGGAAGGCTATTTTGCCGAAGAAGGAATAGATCTGAATCTTGTCACCGGGTTTGGTGCAGATAAAACCATGACAGCCGTACTTTCTGGCGAGGCAGACATCGGCTTTATGGGAGCTGAGGCAACGATCTATGCCTATGCCGAAGGAGCCAAAGACTCCGTTGTCAACTTTGCTCAGCTGACTCAGCGTGCCGGCAACTTTCTGGTGGCCAGAGAAGAGGATCCTGATTTTTCCTGGCAGGACTTAAAAGGCAAAAAAGTACTTGGCGGTCGAAAAGGCGGCATGCCGGAAATGGTTTTTGAGTATATTCTGAAAAAGAATAACCTTGATCCAAAGGCAGATCTTTCCATTGACCAGAGTATCGATTTTGGTTCTACTGCTGCCGCTTTCTCCGGCGGACAGGGTGATTACACCGTCGAGTTCGAACCGTCTGCCACGGCTCTGGAACAGGAAGGCAGCGGCTATGTTGTTGCTTCGCTCGGCGTTGACTCCGGCTATGTTCCTTACACAGCTTACTGTGCAAAATCCAGTTATCTGAAAGAATCACCTCAGATCATCCAGGGATTCACCAATGCTCTGCAAAAAGGTATGGATTATGTGCATGCCCACACGCCTGCTGAAATCGCACAGGTGATCAAACCGCAGTTTGATGATACCGACATGGAGACACTGACCGCCATCGTCAAACGTTATCAGGAACAGGATACCTGGAAAGATTCTCTGATTTTTGAAAAAGACAGTTTCCTACTGCTTTCTGACATTCTGGAAAGTGCCGGTGAGCTGAGTGAAAAAGTCCCTTATGAACAGCTCGTGACCACAGACTTTGCAAAAAAAGCCGCAAGCCACTGATTTTGACTGGATAGACTTGCACTTACGTGTTATAATTGTGCCAATGTGATGTCTGTTTTTTCAAGTCGAACGCACGTAAGACCTGGCACGCAATTCTGGTCAGCTCTGCTGACATTTACCTGACAGAATCTCCGTGCATCCTGGCGTACATCCAACTGAAACTGCAGACGTCAGAATTGATTTTGTACAGTACAAAGGAGTTTATATGACAACAGCAAATACAAAAACACAGGCAGAATCTTTTACCGGAAATTTATTTCTGATCGGTTTTATGGGAAGCGGAAAGTCCACGATCGCAGCTGAACTTTCCAGGATGCTTCACCGGCCGGTTCTTGAGATGGATGAGGAAATTGAAAAACGGGAAGGTATGTCCATCCCTGCTATCTTTTCTGAACACGGAGAAGCTTATTTCCGTCAGCTTGAGACAGATCTTCTGAAAGAAACTTCCGCTCTTGGCGGTTTTCTCGTTTCCTGCGGCGGCGGTGCCGCCATGCGGGAAGAAAATGTTCGTGAAATGAAAAAAAGCGGCATCATCGTCCTGCTCACTGCTCTTCCGGAAACCATCCTTGAAAGAGTGGCAGACGATGAAAACCGCCCGCTTTTAAAAGGCCGCAAAAACACAGCAGACATCGAAGCCCTGATTGAAAAACGCAGACCTGCTTATGAAGCAGCCGCTAATTACCAGGTGGCAACGGATCAGAAAACATCCGCAGAGATTGCAGGGGAGATTCTGGGAATTCTGGAAAAAGAAGGTATGATTTCCTGACATTTCTGCTTTTTTCGTAAATTGTTTACATTGTGTTGAAGATTTTCTGTCCAAAAAGCGATATACTGTTTACAAAGAGGAGATCAATTTATGGATACACAAGACAGAGAAAAATACCGTCAGCTGCGACAACAGCAGAGAGAACGGCAGCTTCACATCATACGCCTCAGTATTCTTCTTGGCGTTGGTGTAATCCTGATGTTTACCGGGCTTGGCCTTCTGACTTACGTTCATCAGCAGAAACAGACTGCCACTTCCGGTAACGTATCGGAACGTTTCTCTGAGGCAGCATCTTCTGCTGCTCTGGAAACGGCCAGCCGAAACGATCTGGACACGGAAACCGCAGCAGCAACCGAAAAAGCACAGAAAAAGAAAAAAAAGCAGTCCCAGACAACGGATGTATCTGAGACAACCCCTGTTTCTGCGGATGATTATCTTGGTCTGCTGCAGCAGCAGTCTGCGGATCTGCCCAAATTAAAAAAGATCTTAAAAGATCCTTCCCGTTATCCGAAATCGCTGCTGAAAGCACTTTCCAAAAACAGCGAAATGCTGGATTTTGTGCTGCATTATCCGAAAAAACATAAAAATGCCGCTGCCAAAAGCATCGGAGATGACTTTGTAACCGGTGAGATCCCTGCCCTGATCCAGTGGGATGAACGCTGGGGCTATGCCCCTTACGGTTCGGAAACGATCATTGCAGTCAGCGGATGCGGTCCGACCGCCCTTTCCATGGTGATCAGCGGTCTTTTGCAGGATGCTTCCATTACGCCTGCCGTCGTTGCAGATTATGCAAGTTCCAATGGCTATCTGGATGAAAATCTGGACACTAAATGGGAATTGATGACCAATGGTGTAGAGCATTTTGGGATCAGCGGAAGCATTCTCGGGCTGGATGAAAATGCCATGATCAATGTACTTTCGGTCGGCTGTCCGATCATCTGCAGCATGGGACCTGGTATTTTTACCACGACCGGACATTTCATTGTGCTGACCGGTTATCAGGACGGTGCTTTTACGGTACACGATCCTGCCAGCAAAGTACGCACTTCCCAGACTTACACTTTCCAGGAGATTTCCGGTCAGATTAAAAATATGTGGTATTTTGCTAAAAATTAACCGCAGCTTCATTCAGCCAGGCAACCGCCTGGCTGATTCCTTCTTCTGAAAACGGAAAAACTGCGGCCGTTTTTTTCTCCTCCGGCACATACATGCTGGCATAAGGTCCTTCCCAGTACCATGCTTTCAAAACCGTTTCTTCGTTTTCTTCTGCTTTTCCGAGCAGATATCTCATTTTTCCATCACTTCCCGTAAACACGGTTTTCTTAAAATACGGAATGGACACACATCCTGTCAGATCAATCACTTAAAATCCCTCTTTTCCTGATCATCGATATCCTATCGGTGTACCGCAGCACATACCTCCGTTGCAGCAGCAGTTGCAGAACAGATTGAGCAGACACATCTTCATGCACCAGTCCTGACCGGAGAAATCCGGTCTTCCATACACGGTACTCTGTTTCTGATACCAGCCGGTACCACCCTCCAGACGCTGTTTTAAGCTCTGATACTGGAAATTGTTCGGTTCTAGGCGTACTGCTTCACTGATATCTTCCTGTGCTTTTACATTATTTCCGACTCCGGAATTTGCAAGTGCACTTAAGTAATACCATCTGGCATTGCGGCTTGAGATCCCGCTAAGAACATTGAGTGCCTCCTGATAATACCCGTTATTGATATAGTTTGCTGCTGCCTGCATGTGCGTATCTTCCTGGGTTTCCTGCCTCTGCTGCGTGTTGAAGCCACCGTACTGCCAGAATCCGCCAAACGGATCTCCGTTATAGCCTCCCTGACCGTTTCCGTCTGCACTGCCGCCATAACTTCTCTCCTGCATGATCTGCTGGTAAGCCTGCTGTACTTCCTTGAACTTTTCTTCCGCCTCTTTTGGATCATCCAGATTGGCATCCGGATGATACTTTCGACTGAGGCTGCGATATGCTTTCTTTATTTCGTCATCGGTTGCATTCCTTGAAACACCTAAAATCTGATATGGATCATTCATCTGCTTTTTCTCCTGCTTTCTGTCTGCGTTTTTCTTTGATCATTTCGTATCGGCACCAGACACCGGAATATAAGATATTTCGCAGTATCTCTGCATTTTTCAAAATCGGAAGCTGTTCAAAGGCTCTGGACGCCTCTGCGATCATCATGGTCAGCAAATGCCCTGCAAATTCTTCAAAATCCGCTTTTTTGCTGTAAATCGCCAGAGGATTATAATTCTGCTTCTTTTTATCTTCTTCAACATCTTCATAAGCATCCAGAAGATAAATAAACTTGCCCATATAAAAGCCCATTTTTCGCAGCAGCGGCTCCCACGCATCTTTTTGATAAGCAAAAAGTTCTGCCATGCTCTCACCAAAAAGCCCCGACATCGTATCGATATCCTGGACATTTTCCTTTTCTTTCTGCGAAAGACTTTCCAGACAGGCTTTGATCTTTTCTGCCTTTTCCGGATATGGATTCTTTTTTGTGCTTTTTACTTTCAGTACGCTTCCGTAAAGATGCCTGCCAAACTTTTTCTCATCCTGCCAGTCATCTTCACACTTATACATGGTAAGCAGAACATTCATATCGGCTGCGTATTCTGTAAAAATATTCTCGATCGCCATATGTCTGGACAGTGGATGTGCCACACACCTTTCCCGGCTGCATGTTTCCTCCGGCTCATAAAGTCCGGAGAGCAGCATGGCAAGAAAGGTCATGTCATAACTTAAACTGATCTGACCTGCCATGCCATAACATTTCTTTAACGACCGGCACAACCCGCAGTAATATGCATGGTAAAGATCAAATTCTTTGAATTTCATCTCCGGCTTATTGACAATGATATATCCAAACAGTGACTTCACCTACTCTCCTGTTTCTTCTGAATCTGTTATCTTTTCTTCACTGACTGCATCTTCCGTATGATCATCTGTAGTTTGTGTCATATCCTCTGTATCTTCTGTACTATCATCGGCAGTTTCTGTCATATTCTCTGCATTTTCTGTGATATCATCTGCGTTTTCATTTTCCGCAAGTTCTCTTGCAGCCAGCTCCTTAGCCCGCAGTTCTCTCTCTTCCTGACGTTTCTTTCTTTTCTTTCTCCGGATGATACGGATGCGGATATAGAAGATCAGAAATGCTGCAAATGCTGCTCCCAGAAGGGCACATACCCAGAGATATTTCCATATGTATACAACCTGTATGTTGTGTGCACCGCTGATATCTGCAAAAGTATACGAATCCGTAAACTGCTTTTTATCCACTTTTACACCATCCACTTTGACTTCATAAAGCACATAATCTTTCTTTCCTTCAAATTGGATCGTATGGCTACTGCCGCGGTACGCTTTGCGTATGCTGTCTGATATGGTTCCGTTTTTAACACTGGTACTGATCGCCCAGGACGGAATCTCCGTGTATTTCACACGAATATCATGTTTGCCCTGAATATTGGTAAACGTATAACTGTCTTTCGCATTTTCAATATTGATGCTTGTTCCGTCAATCCAGATGCTGCTCAGTTCATAGTGTTTCTTTGGTTTATAAGATACCGTCCAGTCTTCATCTCGGTAAACACTCGCTGTCTCATCAATCTTACCGTCAATCACCTTTGTTTTTATCTTATACTGTGGAATTTCTGCAAAAATCGCCTGCACCGAATGATTACCGGACACCGCACGGAACGTGTATTCTGTCTGTTTCGGATCACTTTCTACCTGTTCTCCGTCTACGATCAGCTGTGACAGCTCATAATGTTCATTCGGCTGAAAATTTACCTGATAGTCGGTTCCGCCCTCCACCGTCTCCTCACTGGCACTGATCGTTCCGTTTTCTGCTGATGCAGTGATGTCATAAGCTGCACGCAGCGTTGCCACATAAAGGCGGACTCTTCTTGGATTGCTGATCCCCACACCAAGCATAATTTTGCCCGGCTCGATCTCACAGAGGGATTCGATTTCCTTTTTCTCATCATCGCCCGGAAGATCCGCATAAAACGTATTCAGATATTCTCCCTGGGAAAGGGAATAGATAACAAAATAATTATCTACTTTACTCTCTCCGTCATAACACGGCGAGATAATATAATCCCCTGTCACACAGAAATCCTGATACGTTGATCCTGGCGGTTTGGTTCTCGGAGCGATGATTTTCAGAATCTCGAAATCTGAGTTCATCAGACGGAACTTACTTCCGTTTCCGCCTGATACCACGTACTGATCGGTTCTCTCCAGATACTCAATCCCGCCGAAATTCTGCCCGCTGGAGGACTGAAAGGTCCGTTTCCAGTGCAGTGTATCCGCATCTACCACATAAATATTGCCTTCATTTTCCTTATCCAGACATGGTCCCGGCATCACGTAGATCTCATTGGTCTTACTATTGTAAGTCATGCCGTTTCCATGCTCATAATCTCGTTCCGTTACTTCAAACGCATAACTGTAATCGTCTTTGTTAAACGCGATCAGCGTATCCGAGATTGCTTCCGCTGCTGCCCCGTTGATCAGACATACAATATACTTGTCCGTAACACAAATAGACTGGGGCCATCCTCTTGCTGAAGAAGTCTCCAGCTCACCGATTGCCTCCCAGTCTGCATAGATCAGATCTGATGCATCATAAATATCTGCATGAACGCTCAGCGGATGACATACCCCCCATATCACTCCGACTATCATGCAGTACCATATACAGAATCGCAACATTCTGCACAGGTTCCCCTTATTTTTTTTCATTTCTCGGTAACACCGCCTTTATTCAATCAAATACACGCAAAACCTGATACGTGAATTTCTTTTGCTTCACGAGTATAGCACATTTTTACACTCAATATCAAGTATTCTGCTTTTCTTTACAACTTTCTGCTTTTATGTTACACTCTGTTTAAGATTTGGGTGAACGCAATTTCCCCAGGATAACGACTATATCATAACCAAAGGAGTATACTATGTACGATTACCTGATTGTCGGTGCCGGACTGTTTGGTGCCGTTTTTGCTCATGAAGCAAAAAAACATGGAAAATCCTGCATTGTTGTAGAAAAGCGAAATCACATCGCAGGAAATATTTACTGTAAAAATGTAGACGGAATCCATGTCCACCAGTATGGTGCCCATATTTTCCATACTTCTGACCGTAAAATCTGGGATTATATCAACCAGTTTTCCGAGTTTAATAACTACATCAACTCACCGGTAGCCATCTATAAAGATGAGCTTTATAATCTTCCTTTTAATATGAACACCTTCAGTAAAATGTGGAACATCCAGACACCGGCTCAGGCAAAAGCCAAAATTGCCGAACAGATCGCAGATCTTGGCATCACAGAGCCAAAGAACCTGGAAGAACAGGCTTTATCTCTGGTCGGAACGGATGTCTACGAAAAGCTGATCAAAGGATACACAGAAAAACAGTGGGGACGCTCCTGCAGGGAACTGCCTTCCTTTATCATCAGGCGTCTTCCGCTTCGTTTTACTTATGATAATAATTATTTCAACTCCCGCTATCAGGGCATTCCGGTTGAAGGCTACACAGCCATTGTAGAAAAAATGCTCTCCGGTGCAGATATCCGCTTAAATACCGACTATTTTGCCCATAAAGAAGAACTCTCCGCCCTGGCACACAAGACGGTATTTACCGGTATGCTGGATGAATATTTCGGATTCTGCTACGGATCTCTGGAATATCGTTCCGTACGTTTTGAGGAAGAACGTCTGGAATGTGACAATTACCAGGGAAATGCCGTGGTAAATTACACCGACCGTGAAGTTCCTTATACACGCATCATCGAACACAAACACTTTACATTCGGCACACAGCCATTCACCATCATCTCCAGAGAATATTCTTCGGAATGGAAACCGGGCATCGAACCGTATTATCCGATCAATGATGCCAAAAACTCCGCTCTGGCTGCCAAATATCAGGAACTGGCTGCAAAGGAAGAGCGTGTGATTTTTGGCGGAAGACTTGGCAATTATAAATATTACGATATGGATCAGGTCATCGCTGCCGCACTCGACTGTGCCGATGCAGAACTTTCCTGATATTTACTTAATAAAGCAGCAGTCATCGCTTCAAAGCAATGGCTGCTGTTTTTCTGTTTCTCCTTAAAGACCGGAAAGATCCTGCACCAGTTTGTCCATTCTTTTTGCAAAGGTATGCTTTTCCAGCACAAGCTGATGGCCTCTTTCGGCGAGTTTTTCTGCTTCCTTTGGATGTTCCATATAATAATCCACTTTTTCTTTCAGATCTTTGCAGTCTTTGTAAGTGACAACCGTTCCTTCAAAGATCTCCTCGATCTCCGGCATCTCATCACTGATGATAAACGCTTCTGCTGCCAGTGCATCAAACAGGCGGTTGGAGACAATACCGGTTTCTTTCATATCATCCCAGTGGTCATTGAGCACGATCTTCGCATTGCGGTATGCCTGACCAACCTGATCGTTTGGCATGTACGGTTCTCTGACACACTTCTGTGCTTCTTCAAATGCTTCCCAGTGTCTTCCGTAGATGGTGAGCGGATAATCCAGTGTCAGGGCATCCTGCACGATCTGACGGTAAACACGCCTGGAATTGCCGATAAAGAGCAGATCGTATTTCTTTTCGCCGGCAGTACTCTTCATCACATCCGGATCTGCACACTGCAAAAGCACATCGCATTTTGTTTTTAATTCGTTTTTCCATTTTCTGCACAGTTTTTCCGATGCAAAGTAGACCAGATCAAACCGTTCGTATTCTCCCTGTGGAATATCAGCCGGATGCGAAATGTTCCACATGATATTTTTCTGTACAATCTCTTCTTTCGGATAATATGGCCGGTTTCCACGCAGAGCAATCGTAACGGCACTGTCTGTGCTTTCATACCATCTCTGATAAGGGCGTACATCCACCTGATAACCATGCTTTTCCAGCTCTTTTTTCATTGCCAGGGCATAATGATAATCGCCCCAGAATTTTTTGTTCTCGTCATCCGGCATCGGTGCACAAATATCAATCTTTTTCGGATCCGGCACAATCGGCTTATCCTCTGCCTCAGAAAACATCCGTGTCAGACAGCTCTGCCATTTTCCCTGATAAACATATAGATTATAAAGTCTTCGATCCTTTTCTGCCTGATCCGGTTTGCTCTTTTCTTCTGCACTCTGAAAAGCAAGTGCAGCCGGTGCCAGAAGATTCTGATATCCGGCTTTTGAAAGTTTCAGGCAAAGGTCTGTCTCTGAAAACTCATCTTTTTTTACATGGATGGACTGGTAAGCCGGATCAAAACCACGTACTTCCAGAAAACGCTCCCGCAAAACAAGCATCACATCCACACGGACAGCCTTCTGAACGGACGGCTGAAGATCCACCTCCAGAGTCTCCTCGCCTGCCAGAAGATCATACGGCTGCCAGTACCAGGTTTTGTTGCGGTTTTTTTTGTGGAAGGCAATGCCGCAGCTCTTCACCGCAGCGAACTTTGAAATGGCTTTCTCAGATTCAGGATAGAGAATCCTTGCTCCCACAGCCCCGGCCTTCTCGTTCTGTTCTGCTGCAAGCAGCATGGCATTCAGACATTCGGATGCCAGCTGTACGCTTTCATCCAGAAAAAACAGATACTCACCCGTTGCTTTTCTTGCGGCTTCGTTGCAGAATTCGGCAAATGAGGTGTTTTGTTTTGATTCAATGTCTGCCGTAAACACTTCAAACTCCAGGCCGGCTGCTGCTTCTTTAAAATTCTCTTTCAGCTTCTGCAGCTGCTCCTCGCCTGTATGATGATGCACAATGACAGAAATTTTCCGACTGTTTTTATCCGGAGCGTTCTGCTTTTCACTTTTCAGCCATACTTTGATGCGTTCCTGCTCTTTTTGCAGTTCCAGCCTTTTTTTCTCCAGCTTTTGTTTCTGTTCTTCTTCCTTTTTTTCTGTCTGGACTTTCTTCACATAACTGCCCACAAAAGGAATTTTCTTAATGATTTTTTTGATTGAACCTGACAAAATGGCCTCCTATTTTCGCTTACCTGCTTTTTTTGAGATCAGGTATTTTGGTCTTCCTTTTACTTCTTCATAAATCTTGGAAATATAATAACCAATGATTCCAAGACTCATCATGATCAGGCTTCCGACGATCAGGATCAGAAGGATCACTGTCGTAAAACCTTCTACTGCATGTCCGGTAAAATAACGTACAAGAGATTCAATACCAAGCACGATCGCAAACAGAAAAGTAAAGATACCTGCCACCGTCACAAACTGCATCGGAGCCGTTGAAAATGCCACTACATTAGTCACTGCATATTTGATCAGAGACCAGGTAGACCATTTTGACTCACCTTCTGTACGTTCCTGCACATCAAACTCCACGCTGGTGCTGCGATAACCGATCCAGGAGGACAGTGCACGGAAAAATGCATTTTTCTCCGGCATCTCAAGCAGAGCATCGACTGCCTTGCGATCCAGAAGTTTAAAGTCGGAAGCACGTGACATATCAATCTTCACTGCCTTTGACATCATTTTATAAAACAGACCCGCACATGCCCTGTGAATGGCACTTTCTTTTCCACGGCTTCGTTTTACCCCTTCTACCACTTCGTATCCCTGCTCCCAGAGACGGTACATGGAAACCAAGACTTCCGGCGGATGCTGCAGATCGCAGTCCATTACTGCACAGCAGTCCCCTTCTGCATTTGCAAGTCCGGCAAAAATAGCAGATTCCTTTCCAAAATTTCTGGAAAAATGCAGTCCGTTTACATGTGGATTTTTCTCGGCTGCCGTCTCAATCTGCTGCCAGGTTCCGTCTTTTGAACCATCGTTTACAAATACGATCTCATACGGGACAGATGCCGCACTCAGGATGCGGTCCACCGTATCAGCCGTTGTCTGTATCATTTTTTCCTCATTATAAGCCGGTATGATGACAGATAACATATTCTCCCCTCTTTTCTTTTGATTTGCGGACATCCGTGCCTACTCTTTAAAAAATCCCAGTTTTTTGCAGATACGGTATCCCATTTGTCCCCTTAATTTTTTTAATTGTTCTGTTTTGATATCTAATTTTTCCTTCTGCGTCTGGATTTTGACAGTCTGTCTCTGCACTTTCAGTCTCTGCATACAGAGTTTTTGGCGATGTACTTCCAGATTTGTATTTTTCTGTTCCTTCAGTACGATCAGTGTGTCAACTAAAGAACCGGTCAGCATCGTACGGTACGCCTGATATACCTTTCTGGAATAATAATAGTTCTCATAGTCTTCGATGCCAATCTTCCGGAATCCCTCCTGAAGCAACATATCAAACAGTTCTCTTGCAGATGCTTCGTTTGTCTGAAGATCGATACTCTGAACCAGAAGATTTAAGGTTTTGTTATCAAAACTCTGTTTTACCTTCTCATTTTCAAAAGCTCCCCGCTCTTTCAGAATATCATGTGCTGCCAGAAATGCATCGTACGTGCTGTAAAGATCTTTGGAAAGACCTGCGGTAAGATTATTCGCATTATTATAGCGATAGTCGATCAGTCTCTCATCTACAACGGTAATACGTTTTGCCAGATAAAGTGCCTGCATGACAAACACGACATCGTTTGCTCTCTGGCGGTGTTCGAACTTCAGATCGTTGTCTGTGATCAGAGAACGGCGGTACATTTTGTTCCATGGAATATTCGTTGTAAAATTAAAAATATACTGCGGAATATCTTCTTTTGAAAACGGCACTTTTTCCGGCATAAATTCTTTTCGCAGATAGTTGGACGGCAGCACATAGCGATCCGTCGTATCATCCCATTTGCGGATATCGCAGACGCACAGATCGGCTTCATCTGCCTCTGCTTTTGTATAAAGCTTTTCCAGTGCATCCAGTGCAAAACGGTCATCCGCATCCCAGAACACCACATATTTTCCGCGGCTTTTTGCAAAACCTGCGTTTCTCGCCGCTCCGGCATACTGATTCTTCTGACGGATCAAAGAAAGGCGGAAATCTCTCGATGCGTAATCTTCGATGATCTCTGCCGAACGGTCGGTTGATCCGTCATCCACGCAGATTACTTCAATGTCCTTTAACGTCTGTTTCAGAACATTTCCAAGGCTGTCAAACAGATAATTTTCTGCATTGTAAACCGGCATAACAACGGAAACTTTGATCTCATCATCTGTTCTTTCATGACTCAGTTTCAGACTGTCATAACGATCAGCAAAAACCATATGCAGAATACGGTCTGTCGCATGGCCATCGCAGGACCGCATAAATTTCTCTTTGAAATCAATGACTTTCTGTTTGTCAAAACGTTCATCCAGATGGCTGATATAATCGATCATCTCATCGTTTGTCTTGCAGACCGGTCCCGGTGTCAGCTCATTGTAATCGTAATAGAAGCCTCTCCAGTCAAAGTATTCATCCAGGTCATAGGCAAAGAACAGCATCGGACGCTCAAACAGAGAATATTCAAATACCAGTGACGAATAATCCGAAATACAGATATCGCTGACGCAGAGCAGATCCTCGATCGTCATGGTTTTTGTTGCATCAATGGCAAAGGTTCCGTTTAATTCTTCCGGAATCTGCGGTACATTCTTTACTAACGGATGGTGCTTAAAAATCACTACATATTCATCTTTGAAATGCTCGGCAAACTTCTCCAGATCAAAGCAGTCCGGCGTTTTTGCCCTCGCCACACGACCGCGGAATGTCGGTGCATATAAGATGATCTTTTTTCCTTTGGCTTTTGGAAATTCTTTGTACAGGTTCTGGAATGCCTGAGCGATCGTCTCACTGCGATAGAAAATATCCGTACGGCTCGTTCCGACCGGGCGGATTGCATCTTGACGGTCCTTCATATCCATGGCTTCCGCATATGCCCACACGATCTCCGGACTGGATACGGTAACATAAGTATAATTCTTGTTGTTCGGATGGCGTTTCAGCTCTTCTGCATTCGGTCCGAAGATCAGCTCCGCAGTGCTCATACCAAACTTTTTGAAGGCTCCGCATGCATGCCACAGCTGGGTAACGATCGTTTCTGGCCGCATATCCACGCAGCTGAGTACGTCGGAAGCTTCATTTACAAAGATGTATTTTGCAGTTGCCGCATCGGCCAGCATCTCTTTACAGCGTCTGATATATTCTTCTCTTGGGACAAAAGAATTTCGCAGCAGATGTACATGGATATCCAGGTCAAAATCTCTTTGCAGCTCATCATACAGAATGCGGAAACTGTTGCTTACGTCCGGCAGACGAAGCTCAATAAAAATGACTTTTCGTTCATCGACCGGCTCATTCTTATGTGCATTGTATGCAGCCGGCAATGTCTCATAGAGAAGCTTGTCTTTTCTCTTTCTGCCCATATATTTCTTTGCTGCTTTTACCGGCGGAAGTTTCTTAATCTTCTTTCTTCCTTTCCAGTAAACCTTTTTCATTGCTCTTATTACCTTACTCATCCGTTTTCTCCTTCTTGATCATTTCCAGCAGTCGCTCTGTTGCATGTCCGTCACAGGCACTCATAAATTTCTCCTTGAAATCCGCGACCTGTTTTCTGTCAAAACGCTCCTTAAGATGGAGTACATAATCAACAATCTCCTGCGTGGTGTGCACAACCGGTCCCGGTGTCAGTTCATGGTAATCATAGTAAAAACCACGCCACTCTCCATATTCTTCAAAATCGTAGGCAAAGAACAGCATCGGACGCTCAAATAATGAATATTCAAATACCAGCGACGAATAATCCGAAATACACAGATCACTGACACAGAGCAGTTCTTCGATGACAAATGCCTCAGAAACATCATACGCAAAGCTTTGACACTCCTTTGGAACCTCCGGTCTCTGTTTCACAACCGGATGCTGTTTAATCAGCAAAATCCAGTCTTTTCCAAGCTTCTCCTGCATCAGACAGAGATCCATGGCATCCGGTGCCTTCGCTCCCCCCACACTTCCACGGAACGTCGGGGCATAGAGCATGACTTTCTTTCCTTTTGCTGCCGGACAGATGTCATGCAGTTTTTTCTGTGCTGCCTTCTGAAATTTTTCCTGGAACAGAAGATCTGTGCAGCTGACACCGATCGGTACAACACTTTTGTCCTCTTTCGGAAGATTCATGGCCTCCTGATAAGCCCAGATAACCTCCGGGCTTGATACAGTTATATAGTTATAGTTCTTATAGTAATTATATTTCAGATATTCTTCTCTGCTTCCGCCGAAAAGCTCCTCACAGGTGCTGAAGCCAAATTTTTTGAACGCACCGCATCCATGCCAGAGCTGCGTGATCACCGTCTCTTCTCTTGGCTCAATGCAGCTGATCACCCTGGAACCCTCACAGAGAAAAATATAATGTGCATTGGCACAGTCCTTCAGACATGCCATCGCATTCTGAATAAATTTCCATTTGTTTCCGGATTCCATCAGATAGTGGACGCTCACTTCCATCTCTTCTTCGCTGCATAATACCTGATACAAAAAACGTAAGCTGCCGGAAAGCTGTGTCAGATTGGCTTCAATGAACACCGCTTTCCACTTTTTTAAAGGCAGCTTACGAAATCTCCTGTATTGCCAGGGAAAAAGAAGCTTTAAGGTCAGAAAAAGATAGAGTCTCTTTATCTTTTTACTCATTCCAGATCATCACCGTTTTTCCCATCAGTTTGTGTATATCCATTTCAAATGCTCTGGTTATATCCTTCACATCTCTTACTTCTACTTCCGCACCCATGATATTCTCCAGATAAGATACTACTTCCGGATGCTCTTCATATAACTGCAGCAGACCTTCGTAGTCACTTCTGCCGCTGCGGCTGCTGCCGAAAATACGCAGTCCCTTTTCCAGAACCATGCGGGTATTGATCGGTGCCGGATCTTCGCTGACACCCAAAATACTGATCGTACCCTCCGGATGGATATAATCAATGATCTGATTGATCGCTTTGGATGCCGCTCCGCCTCCAACGCATTCAAACGCATGATCGATCTGCATATCTGCCGGAATCTCATTGACACAGTAGGTACCGTCTGCAAAAGTAAAATCCGACAGTTTGTTTTCCGTGACACCGAAAATATAGATTTTGGAATCCGGAAGCATCTTTTTCAGAAGCAGTGAGGTAATGTAACCCAAATTGCCATCGCCCCACACACCGATCACATCACGTCTCTCATGTGAAAAACGTAAGAAACGGTTGATCGCATGAAAGCTCACGCTGACAAGCTCTGTATAGGCAGCTACCGTCGGATTGATCCCCTGCGGCAGACGTACAAAACGATCCGGCACAGCCTGAACATATTCCTGCAGAAATCCATCCATGCTGCTCGCACAGAATTTGCTGGATCGCAGATAATTTTCTGCAATGATATCGTCTTTTTCTACCGGTCGGTTCGGGATCATCACAACCTCTGTTCCGATTTCAAAGGTTCCGGTCGGATCATAGATCACTTTGCCGATCCCCTCGTGGATCAATGCCATAGGCAGTTTCTGACGCAGAATCTCTTCCGCCCTTGCACCCTGATAGTAACGCTGATCCGCATGGCAGATAGACAGTCTGGTCGGACGCACGATCACCTGTCTGTCATCGATCTCCATTTCCTTAAATGCGACTTCAAACTGTCTTGGACGTTTCAGCTGATACACCGTATTTAGCATACGCCATTTCCTCCTAAAATAGACTCTGCAACACGCAAATCGTACGGATACGTAATTTTAATATTGAAAACTTCACCTTCTACCAGATGGATCGCATCCCCTTTGAGAACGAGGATCTTGCAGGCATCGGTCAGGATCGTCTTCTCTTCCTCACTCAGTTCATCGAAAACTTCACGCAGACGCTTTGCATGAAAACTCTGCGGTGTCTGTCCCTGATACATTTTGGAACGATCCGGAATATTGCTGATCTTCTGATTATCCATGCTCTCCACAATGGTATCGGTCGCCGGGATAACGGTATCGCAGGCTCCGTACTCTTTCGCATAGTGGATATTGTCTTCCAGAATACGGTGTGTCACAAACGGACGAACAGAATCGTGAGTGACAATAATGGTTTCTTCATCCAGTCCGTAAAATTTTTCGATATGACCGATCGCATTCATGATCGTATCATTGCGGGTCGCACCGCCTTCGATCACATCGATCTTATCTGAAAGCAGAATATATTTTTTAATGATATCCTGGGTGTAGGTGATCCACTGCTTCGGTGACAGAACGATCACACGCTCAAACTGCGGATTGACCACAAATTTCTCCAATGTATGGATAATGATTGGCTTGCCGCCAACTTCCATAAACTGTTTCGGTTTCTCAACATTCCCCATACGTGTTCCCTTGCCCCCCGCAAGTACAACGCCGTAAACATTTGTTTTTTCCACGATGCTGCCTCCTATTTCATAAATTCCAGATAACGTGGAAGAACCTCATCCGGTGTTCCGATCTCGATCAGTTTTCCTTCATGCATCCACATGACTTTGTCGCAGAGATCTGCGATCGTATCCAGACTGTGAGAAACGATCACAACCGTACGCTCTCTGTTTGAGATCAGGCTCTTCATCTTTTCATAACTTTTCTTTTTAAACTTTTCATCACCAACGCTGAGTACTTCATCGATCAGCATGATGTCGGTCTCCAGAACGGCTGTGATGGAAAATGCCAGCTTGGAATACATACCGCTTGAGTAAGTACGCACCGGCATATCAATAAATTTGCCAAGTCCGGCGAATTCAATGATCTCATCCATCTTGGAACGAATAAACTCTTCCGAAAAACCAAGAAGCATACCGGAAAGAATGATGTTTTCTCTTCCGCTCATCTCTTTTTCAAATCCGACACCGATCGACAGAAGGGAAACGGAATGGTTTTTTAGGTCAATGCTTCCCGTATCCGGTGAAAAAATGCCGGCCAGTGCTTTGAGCATGGTGGATTTTCCGCTTCCGTTCTTTCCGATGATTCCGAGGATCTCTCCTTTTTCTACTTCAAAGGATACATCCTTTACTGCCTGGAATACATCGGCCTGTACTTTTTTGAAATGTAATAAACTCTGCTTGATGGAAAACTTCTGCAGGTTTCGATAACTGATATATAAATTTTTTACTTCGATTGCAATTTCGCGTTCCATTATATCACCTTCACATAACTGTTTTCGTATTTATAAATAATCTTTACTCCGATCGCTGACAGGATGAAACTCAGCACCATCCACAGAAGCAGGAATTTTCTTGCCGGTGTCTGGTCATAGATCATACATTTTCTTGCAGAAGTCAGAAGCAGTGCCAGTGGATTGCAATGAAGGATCACTTTATTCCACGGTGCAAATTTTGCAAGCCTTGTTTCTACATTATAAAAAATACCGGTAATATAAAACAGCAGACGCAGTACGATATTGATCACGTTGGACAAGTCCTGTACAAATACGCCAAAATGTGCCACAATCGTACTGCATCCGAACGTGAACAGAAACAGGGTCAGCATGATCGGGATCATGTACAGAATATTAAAGCTGACCGGCACGCGGTAAATGACCATCATAATGATCACGATGCCAAAAGAGATCAGCATTTTAAAGCCGTTTACAAACATGCGGACCATAACCAGAATGTATTTCGGCAAATATACTTTTGCCACAATGGACTTGTTGTTTTTGACGATTTTTACGCTCTGCTGAAGGGTCTTATTAAAGAAATCCCACATCGTCAGACCGATAAAAATGAAGACTGTAAAATACTGCTCTTTTGCATTAAATACCACACCAAAGATCAGGGTGTAGATCAGCATGAAACAGATCGGATCCAATACCCACCACAGCCAGTTCAGGTAGGAACTTGCCACCTCAGACTGCAATTTCGATTTTGCCGAATAGATCGCGTACTTGTAGTACTTTTTCGTGTCTTTTAGAAATCGACTCATTTTATGCGTTCTCCTCACAAATACTTTTTTGCTTTATCCAACTGCAGACCGCCTCGCAGGCATGTCCGCTCTCATAGCTTCCCATTTGCTGATGATGCTCCATGATCCTCGCTCTGTTCTTTTCTTCATCGAAAGAGCGGATCTGTTTTTCCAGATCTTCCATATTTTCACAGATTGGAAATGGCCACTCATGAATATCTACATAAAAACCGGTCTTTGCAAGATATTCCCGCAGATCCGGTGTATACAGAAAGCATGGTCGGTATAAAAAAGAATAATCCCATATACAGGAGGAATAGTCCGTGATCAGCATATCTGCTGCCGCTAAAAGCTCCTGCATATCAGGATAGTCCGTCACATCCGCTGAGCATTCCGGATCCAATCCTGCAGAATCGTCCTCACTGTAGCGATGTGCCCGGTATAATACATACCACTTTTCGCCATTTTCTTCAAGTACTTTTCGAAGTCCTGTAAAATCCGGCATCTGATTTTTCCCATTTGAACGATAGGTAGGTGCATACAGCAAGATCCGGTATTTACGGTCTATCTGATAGGTCTGCCTTACTTTCTGATCCGCCTGCTCTGTGTTCCCACAGACCAGAAAATCATTTCGCGGCATACCGCATTTTAAGATTTCTCCATGGTAAAGAAATGCACGGCGAAACAGCCTGTCACTTGCCGCCTGACAGCTCGATACGATCAGCTGTATATTTTTCGCACAGAACTCTGCACGCTTTCTGGTCGCCCAGTTGGCATCCGGTTTGTCATTTTCAATTTTCTTATAAGCTCCGCCGCCATGCCAGGTGTTGATCAGATACTGCTTTTTGCGAAACGGAAACCACGGAGCATAAGAGCCGTTCGTGATGATCACTTTCGCCGTCAGAAGATAATAAAAACTTCTCAGCGTAAAATGTTTCACAAAATGCAGATCCTTCTCTTCTTCGTCACGATACCGCTTTGGATCTGTAACCATCCAGTATATCTCAAACGTGTCCTTCTCCTGCTCTCTGATATAGTCCGAAAGATATCGCGGATTGCAGGAATAATCATATCCTTTGCCGCCTGTAAGCCCGGTAAAAGCCAGCCGGTTCTTCCGGATCGGGAAGAGGCAAAATGGAAACAGCAATATCTGCAGACATTTGCTGTACAGATATTTGATAAAACTTTTCATATCCTATCTCCTCTGGTTTTCCGTTGTCTTTTTATGCTCTTTCCCGGAAAATCCATAATATTTCCACACACCATGGAGAGCATAGGAAGCAAAATAATAACAGGATTTCAAGATGCCAAAACCCAGGTAACGATATACCATAAAGGTCATTCTCGCCGACTGCAATTTATTTCCTGATTTTCCCTGATTACTTAGCCTATATTTTAACAGAGGTTCCCGGATACCACAAGCTTTTTTATATTTTTGCAGGATTTTCAGCCAGGTAATGTAATCTTCGTGGCTGTCATCGTGCTCCATCGGATAGTTTTTCGCAACTTCCGTTTTCAAAACAACAGAAGAACAGTTGATGCTGTTATGATGCAAAAGGTCACGGTAGGTGATTTCTTCTTTTACCGGAATGATCCGTCCGGTCAGTTCGCCCTGAGGAGTCATCAGCTCTCTTGCCGTACAGCTTAAAACACAGCCTGTCCTTTCCATAGCATCTGTCTGCTTTTTTAATTTCCCGGCTGCCCAGTAATCATCGGCATCCAGAAACGCGACATATCTGCCTTTCGCCATGGCCACACCTTTGTTCCGGCTTCCGGCCGCACCCAGATTTGTCTTATTTTTAATAAAAGAAAACGCAGGGTTATCCCGATACGTCTCCAGCACCTGCTCCAGGTTGTCACCGGAGCCATCGTCTATAACGATGATCTCCAGCGATACCTCCTGGATCAACACGGACTCGATCGCTCTTGATATCAACCCTGCACAATTATAGGCCGGTATGATCACGGATACTAACGGTCTTTTTTCCATAAATACGGTTCTCCTATTGCTGTTTTCCGGTTTCTTTCATTTCCTTTTCTTCCTCTTCTTTGATCTGCTCCAGATTTTCCCTGGTAGCAGCCGTCACCTGCCATTTTTCCACGCCTTCGGTATTTTCTTTCTGGAACAGGATCTTAAAGGTCAGAAACATCAGTTTTATATCCAGCACAAAACTGTAATTCTCAATGTAGGTCAGATCCAGTTTTAATTTATCATACGGTGTTGTGTTGTATTTTCCATAAACCTGTGCAAATCCGGTCAGTCCCGCCTTCACCTTCAGACGGTAATCAAACTCCGGTATTGCTTTTTTGTACTCTTCTGCGATCTGCGGACGCTCCGGTCTCGGACCGACCATAGACATATCTCCTTTGAGGATATTGAAAAGCTGCGGTAATTCATCCAGGTGAAGATTTCGGATCACACGTCCAACCGGTGTGATACGATCATCATGCTTCATCGCCAGCCTTGCTCCCTGTTTTTCCGAATCCACCCGCATGCTGCGGAATTTCATTACATAAAAGACTTTGCCTCCTTTTGTCAGTCTCGCCTGTTTATAAAATACCGGACCTTTGTCGTACAGTTTCACCAGAATGGCAATGACGATCATAAACGGCGATGCCACAATAATTCCAAGCAAAGAAGTTACAATATCAAACGCCCGTTTGAAGAACTGCTGCTCGGCTGTCAGTCCGCGATGGCGGAACAAAAGCAGAGAGGTATCAAACAGGTGAATATTTTCCGCACTCATGATCATAATATCCGATATCTTCGGAATGCTGTAGCAGCGGATATCTTTTTCAAAGCAATATTTGAGCAGGATATTTCGCTCGGATGCCGGAATATCTCCAAGTACCACTGCATGATACTCATCGATCCGCCCTTTGATCGCATCCATCCCTTTGCTGATATGGATCTTCTCGCAGATGTTGTATTTATCCTCACGGCTGGAAATCTTCTGGATCAGATCCTGCGGGCTGTAATCTCCATATACCAGCAGCATCTGTCTCGGCGGATAGATTTTTGTATAGATCCACCTCATAAATACGACCCAGGCTACGACGATCACCAGATCGACTCCTGTCATTTTCAGAATCGGCTCTATGAATTTCGTAAACTTCCAGCGTCCGATCAGTGCCAGCTGCAGATACGTGATCGCATTTACACAGAGCACGGAAAGAACCTGGGAATACAGTACTTCAAAAACCCGCAAATATCCTACTTTGAAGCCACCGTAAATACGGTAGAAGAAGTACAGCATCAAAGCATATTGTGCAATGACTACATAGTTTCCGCGTTTCCAGAAAGCTTCTCCGATTGCTCCGGAAAATGCATAATCCTTAAACCATACATAAGCGAACACGCCTGTCTGGAGTGTCAGAATAAATGCAGATGCCAGAAACATGATCAGTCTTTTATAACGTTCTCTGTTTTCCATATACTTATCCTCTTCATATAAAATTCCATACTTTTACATCGCCGATAAGTTTACAACACTTTCTCCAAAATTACAATAGCAAAGTCTGTGGCAATGCATGGGATTATGCTTACCATTTATCTTTATAGACCGAGTAACCCCCTACTTTTCCTATCTTTTCAAATCCATTTCTCTGAATTTTAGCATCCTGCTGTTCATCTGCAAGAAAAACCAGATAATTCACGCCCTGCTGTCTTATCCTGCGGATCAGCTTTTTGATCTTCGGCTGTTCTTTTCGCATCTGACGGCGGATTTTCCGCACTGGTTTCTCTGATTTGGAACGCCTTCCGTAAAGCAGCCGGATCGATGCATCATACTGCCGCACATAACCGACCAAATCTTCCGGCATCACTGCAAGAGCCGTCTCGCCTTCTGTTCTTGCGGCGGCTATCAGGCTACTGATCTGACACGCATCCGCCGGAAGTTTCTGCATATTGACTGCTTTCTGATAGATGGCCTGACCGCCCACATAAGGATTCTTTCCGGTCACGATGATCAGTGCCATCAGCAGAGATGCACATACAGCCTGAACCGTTTTTTTCTTTCCTGCTGTACATACGCTCACTGCCACATAGGCTACAATCACGGACGTTGGCAGAATCCAGAACATTCTCCAGTAAACAAATCCACCAATGCAGTATTTCATAATGATCCTTGCCGTAAGCGGACAGATATAAACGGCTGCAAATAACAGGGTATACCCCACCAGCCATTTACGGTTTTCTTTGTCATCACGTTTCAGGATCAGAAAGAGGAGTGCCGCTGCAAACAACAGATAATGCCATCCACTTCCGATGTACCAGCCTGCCCTTTCTATGGCAATCTGAAATGCTGTTATCATGATTCTACCCTTTCTTCTAGCGTATGATCACATATGCCGCCGCACAGATAACATTCGGCAGGCAGCATATCACTGCTCTTTTTATGTTTCCCCAATTTCTGTCTTTCACCGCATACAAAAGTGTCATAAGCCCCAGCATGATCGGTGCCAGCATAATACCCATGCCGGACACCAGACATGCCGATGTCATCATCAAAAACAATGTCATCCATGCACCGCACATCCTATTCGTTTCCATGCATTCCTTTGCCTGCAAAAAGATCGCCGGAAGCACAAACGATGCCAGAAGAGCCTTCCCCTGCCAGATACGGATCGACAGAAATGTTCCCTGCGTGTAGACTGAATAATAAGAAAACATCTGAATCAGCACCAGAAACAGCAGAAACAGTCCCACTTTCCGATCATCTTTATCAAACAGTTTTCTTCCGATCTTCCAGTAAACAAGATAGGAAATCAGAAGAAAGAAGACCGGTTCGACCGTATGTGCCACAACCGCCGCATGCATATGCACCATATCACTGTAGAATGCAAGCAGGATCGGAAACGGTGCAAACACATATCTCGCCGGAAGATACGATGCCAGCATTCCGGTATAGGCATCGTACGTGAACATCCCGTTCGTCTCCAGGGTCGTGGTTGCCGTTGCCACATAAAAGGCGTCATCCAGATCCGTTGCCATGCCAAAAACATAAGCTCCCATCTGTATGGCGACCAGCAGAAATGCAAGCCACATGGCCGCTGGAATTTTTTTTCGTGAAAGGCTCTTTTTCCGTTCTGCTCCATCTGCCCTGTTCTTTTTATTTTTCCAGGCAAAGATGACTCCTGCCAGAGCCAGCACACAGGCAAGTATCTCATAGCTGTATTTCAGAACTGCAAATGACTGCCTGGTAAAAATGAGCGGCAATGCCAACAGCTCAAATACTGCAAACAGCAGAACATAACCGCAGATCAGAGCATCTGCCATTCGCACGAACCAGTCTTTCTCCTTCCCTGTCTCAAAAACAGGAAGATTTCCTGCTGCAAGCGGAATGATAAGAAACCACAGCAGAATCTCGAATCCTTTGATCGCCATCCGACTTTTTCTCCTTTATTCCGAAAGTGCTTTCGTTTCCGGTGTCACCTGTTCTGCCTTCTGTCTGGCTGCCTCTGCTCTTGTCTTCTTTTTGCAGATGCCATTTGTATCAAAACGATACTTTTTGCCGTCGATCACTGCCTTAGTGCCGGTAAGGCGGACACCTTTCCTGTCCAGATAATAATAGTTTCCATTATATACTACCCAGCGTTTTTTCATTTTGGCTCCGGTTTTCGGATTCAGATAATAATATTTGCCTCTGTATTTGAACCATCCGCTTCTTCTCACACCGGTAGACTTTTTAAAATAACAGGTTCTGGAACCGACTTTTACCCAGCCGGTCTGCATACGTCCTGCCACATCAAAATAATAATAGTTTGCTCCGATCTTCTGCAATCCGCTAAGTGCTGCTCCGGTTTCTGGATCAAAATAGTATTTGTAACCTTTGCGTACCTTAAATCCACGATACAGTTTGCCGCCCTTTGCCGCATAGTACTGTTTCTCGCCTATTTTAAACCAGCCCGTCATCACCTGACCGCCGTTTTTCACATAGTACAGAGCACCGTTTGCCTGAAGGAATCCGCTGTAGGCACTTCCGTCTTCATTAAAATAATATTTTTTATCATTAATTTTTACAAATCCGGAAACTTTATGCCCTTCTTCGTCCAGATAATATTCTTTGCCTGCATCGGTAATCCATCCGGTTTTCTTATTGCCGTTCTTATCCAGATAAATCCATTCACCTCCGATCTGATTCCAGCCACGCATTTTCGTGATACCGTAATGGCGTGCGATCGCAGTTGCATCTGCAACAGCCACCGCTTTGATCTTGGCATCGCTTCCATAATATTTCAGACAGTCAGAAGGATTGTTCACAAATCCATGCTCTATGATCATGGTCGGGATCTTCCACTGCCTTCCATAATAGATAATGCCAAGTCCTTCCCCTTTCAGATAGCCGAGATTCTTCATTCCGACCGTTGAAAGATTGCTCACAATATCCGCAGCAAGTGCTCTTGCTTCCACAGCATAATCTGCTTTGTTGGTTGAGATTGGCACATAGGCAAGTGCTCCGGAAACGGTATCCTGCTGATTTCCGGTTGAATTGATATGCAGGCTCACCAGTGCATCTGCTCCCAGATCTTTTGCCACTTTTACACGGTCATAGCGATCCATGTCCACATTATTGCTGAACCTTGTCATATAAACAACGATACCGGAGTATTTTTCCAGCTCTTCTTTACAGTACTGTGCCATTTTTAAAGTAATGGTCTCCTCCGCATAAGTCACACCATTCCAGGTACGTCTCGCACCTGCATCGTGTACATCATGTCCGGGATCCAGTACCAGAACAACGTTTCCATTCGAAGCATGTGATGTGATCCCCGTGCAGAACACAAGTCCCAGCATCGCAGCTGCTGCCAGATTTTTTAATATTTTCTTCATCTCTTCCTCCTGATTTCGAAATACTCTCGTAATTTCTTCTTATTTTTACAACCATAATGTAAAAATCACTTCTTATTTTCGTTCATTTTTGTGATACACATTACTTTATATAGTACCCTAAAAAGGTCTGCCTGTCAATCTCTTAAACCTCTGTTAATTTTTCTTAATTATTATTTAATTTTTTTATTCCGGATTGCACCGGAACTACCTTAAACTCCCATAAAATGCCGCATACACGACATTTTATTACGTTTTCGGTGTTCGGTGTGTCAATAAGTCTAGATTGCTCATTTGTACAAGCCTGATCGCAATTTAGACTTTTGACACTTGCATCATTTTATAGTAAAGTAATGGTAACCGAATTATCTTTTATAATCCATGTTTTATTTGACTGCAAATTTGCAGGGAATGGAGGAGTTTATGCATTTTAAGAAAATATTGTCTGCCAGCATTTTGGCATCTGCCCTGATTTTCTGTATCCCGCAGGCTATTTATGCTGCACCAGATGCGAAAACGGAAACACCTGTCACATATGGCTGGAATTCAGATGCCCTGGGGCGTTTCTTTCTGACAGAGAACGGTTCCCGTGCCACAGGATTTTGCAGCATTGATCAGAAAGTATATTATTTTGACCCGGACGGCTATCTTTTTACGCCATCCCAGGAAGGTGTCATGTACATCGCCCAAAAACCTTATTATTTCCTTGCGGACGGATCTGTAAAAACAGGTCTTTTCTCCATAAAATCAGCAAGTGGTATCTCCTGGTATTATGCCGGAGCCAATTATCAGCTGTTTACAAACCGTACCATTACCCTTGGCGGCAAAATTTACTGTTTCGGAGCCAACGGAAAATCACTTCCAAAGGGACTTCAGGCTTTAAATGGAAAAAAATATCTGATCAGTGCTTCCGGAACCGCAAAGACCGGCCGTCGGAAATATAAAGGAAAGACTTATTTTTTCGACAGCACCGGAGCAATGATGATCGGAAAAGTTACTTACAAAAACAAAACTTATTTTACAAAAGCAAATGGTACGCTTGCCAAAAAAGGCTGGGTAACTTCCAACGGAAAAACGTATTATCTGAACAGTAACGGCACCCTTCAGACCGGATGGTTCCTTTATAAAAACAAATGGTACTGCCTGAACAAAAAAACAGGAGCCATGTATAAAAACAAATGGGTAAAAAAAGATGGGAAAAAGTGTCGCGTCGGAAAAGACGGCACCCTTCAGACCGGATGGTTCAAAGCTAAAGGCAAAAAATATTATGCCGATGCTTCGGGAAATAAGATGGGCGTACCTTACATCGGCGTACAGCAGATCAAAAAGAAAATCTATGTTTTTGATTCAAGCGGTGTTCTCGGAAAAGGCTGGACCGTCTATGGCAGCCGCAAATATTATGCAAACGCAAAGGGCGAAATCACCAGAGGCTTTAAAACGATTGACGGAAAAACGTACTTTTTCAATGATTACGGCTCCATGCATACCGGATGGCTGTACTATAATGGTAAGTACTATTATCTGAATCCGTCCGATGGTGTCATGGTGACCGGTGCTAAAAATATCGGCGGCACCTCCTATACATTCTCAGATTCCGGAATCTCAAGCCGTGCTCTGGAAGGGAACTGGACCGTAAAAGTAAACCGACAGCAAAATGTAGTTACTGTCTACAAAGGCAATACTCCGGTGCGTGCCATGATATGCTCAACCGGTCTGAACAACGGAACTCCGCTCGGTACATTCACGATCCAGGATAAACTGTATACCCATGCACTTTATGGACCTTCGTTTGGATATTACTGTTCTCACATCACAAGTGAAATCCTGTTTCATTCGATCCCACAGCCACAGCTTGGCAGAAAAAATCTGCCAGCCTATAAATACAACCTGCTCGGCACTCAGGCTTCTGAAGGCTGCATTCGCCTGAGTATGGGAGATGCCTACTGGCTGTTCAACACCGTTCCGATCGGTACGACCGTTGTAGTATACGATTCTCCAAACCCGGGACCGCTCGGTAAACCAAAAGGCATTAAAATCCCACTCTCTCAGAGCTATGACCCTACTGATCCACTGTACTTTAACACCGGAAAATAGATCTTTGACGTAAACAAGAGAATACAGAAAAGCAAAAACCCGCCCGGTCATTCAAAACAACCGGGCGGATTTTCATGTACGTTTCCTGAAGATCTTAATTTTTCTGTTCTTCTCCAAGTCCTTCTTCCACAGCCTTTACCATCGTGGCAAGTGCCTGATCCTCGTCTTCCCCTTCACATTCGAACGTGATCTCATCACCTTCCTTTACGCAGGCTCCCAGCACACTGAGTACGCTCTTTGCATTCACAGTCGCTTCACGAAATGTAAATCTGACGCGGCACTTAAACTGCAACGCTGTACTGCAAAGTACTCCTGCCGGACGTAAATGAAGACCGGAAGGATTTTTCACTCTTACCTTCTGACTTACCATAAGTTTACCCTCCTGTTACCGCATTCTGCGGTTTTCCCTGTAATAATTTTTACTCACTTCTACTCCTCCGCAGCTGAAATCACCGTATTGCTGCCGCTTGTCTTCTGCTTTTTGGTCAGGTTTACGACAATCTTCACTTCCGAAGTCAGTTCGTAGCCATCCGGCAGGGTAATCTGAACCGGAACTTCATGTCTCCCTTCTTTCTGATAAGAAGTCAGATCCAACACTGCCTTGACATCATTCTGATCAATATTATCCAACGATCCGTCTACTGCTGCAACTTCTACCGTGATCTTATCTGCAGGTGTCAATACCATATCCAGATCGGTCGGTCTTCCTTTTATCGTAATCGCAGAGAGAGGAATATCAATTTTCTTGGTTCCCATCTTCTCCATAATAACACGAACTGATAAGGTTGAAGCCGTTCCGCTCTTTACTTTTAATTTATCTTTATAATTTTCTTTCAGATAATCCGCAAGATTAATCGTATCAGAGGTAAAACTTTCTGAAACACCTTCTACAGAGATCATATCCGTTAAAGAAAGTTCCCCGTTCAATTCTGCAAGTGTCTCTTCATCTCCGGCAATGCTGATATTCTCCGGAGTCACTTTCACTTCGGACACACAGTATCCCGGTGCCGGGTCACCGTAAGTTCCGATATTTACTTTTACATTCTGTTCTACTTTCCAGAGCTGGATCTTTGCACTTAACACGCCATCTTTGATCAGGTCGCCGCTGCTCGTTGTAAAGACCAGCTTATCCAACTGGCTCTGTGTAAAATCGGTGCCATTTTTATCGGTGACAACAATATTTCCTTTTACTGTTTTATCCGAAGAAAGTCCGTTCACACTCACCGATATACTGACTCTGTGAATGATATTCATCAGCGACTCCGCCCCCGCAATATTGATCGTATCGCCCTCTTTGATCGTAGAAGTCCCGATGTCATATCCATCGGCCGGCTCCCCGGTCGTATCCACTTCCACACCGAACGATTCCTGCACAACATTTTCAATCTTGATCTTCAGGGATGCCGGTTCACACTCCCAGTTTGCCTTGGTGAGTGCACTGCTGGTACATTCCAGTGTATATGGCACTGCATTGCCGAGCGTCACATTCCGCATATCGGCAACCACTTTAAAATCTTTTGACTGAAGCTTGTTCAGCACAGATGCTCTCGCTTTCACCCATACTTTTACTTTATCGGTATCCTCCTGAACACTGAATGTCTTGTCCACGCCAAAACAGTCACTGTTGCGGATTTCCACTTTTACATCCGAAAAGGACTGCACTTTTTCCGGATCATCCACATTGACTACAAAAATCCACATCATGCAGGCAACCAGCACCGACACTATTTTCAGGCCAAGATTACTGGTCAATATTCTCTTTATTCTGGTTGATATTTTCCTCATTCTTGCCTTTTCCTTTCCAGAATTTAAATCTTTTTGTATTTACATTTTTATCCTGAAGAATAACCAGCTGTTCTTTCAGTTCTTCCGGTGTCACATCTCTGGTAAGAACACCTTTCTGTGCAATGGATACCTTTCCCGTCTCTTCTGAAACAATAATCGTCAGAGAATCTGTCACTTCGCTGATACCGACACCGGCTCTGTGGCGGGTACCAAGCTCTTTGCTCAGCTCCATGTTATCCGAAAGAGGCAGATAACAGGTTGCGGAAATAATACGGTTTCCTCTGACAATGATTGCTCCGTCATGCAGCGGTGTATTATGCTCAAAAATATTCAGCAAAAGCTGACTGGTAACCAGAGAATCCAGCTCGATACCGGTTCTTATATACTCGGTAAGCTTGGTGTTTTTTTCCAGAACGATCAGAGCACCGGTCTTTGCTTTTCCCATCTCAAAGGAGCCTTTCACCAGCTCGTTGACGGTCTTGTCGCTGAAACGTTCCTCTGCATCTTTTTCCATATCAAACGGTAGCAGCGAAGAAAGGAACTTCTTTTCGCCAAGCTGTTCCAGAGCCCTCCTCAGCTCCGGCTGAAAAATAACGGCCGTTGCCACAAGGATCGCATTGATGCCTTTGCTGACCAGAAACAGAATGGAATCCAGGTTCAGAAGTGTGGCAATAAAGATAAAAACGATCATGACCAGGATGCCCTTCATCAGGGTCCACGCCCGGGTGTTCCGGATCCAGATCAGGATGTGGTACACTACAAAGGAAAGTATGATGATCTCCAACACATCGGAATAAGTAAACGTAAGGCTGGAAAGATAACTATGAATGAATTGTTTCATGCCCATCATGATGTTCACGTCCTTTCCTGTCGATTCTTCCCGCTTCCATTTCCTGACTGTCCTCATCGTTTCGGTGTCGTATCGGTACTGCCTTGACATAGTAATAATAATCATTATCTTCAAACTGAAGATTTTCTATTTTGCGGTAATCCAGATTAAAAAACAACTGTTCCAGCAGAAATGCCACTGCCGCCGAGATCAATGTTCCGATCAGGATCCATGAAATCCCGATCTCCAGATGCAGCATCATGTAACCTGCCATCATCAGCACCAGATAAATGACCGTACCCGCTGCGATCGCAACTTTCCATGCATGCTTCATCGCCATCCTTCTTGCCAGAAATACAACAGCAAATACTGCCAGCAGCACAACCAGCATCAGAATCATCTCCTGCTCACCCAGAAGCGTATCGATCATTGTCTGCAGTTCTGCAAGGATCTTTTCCGCAGTGCTCTGTTTTGCCATCGCAAGATCTACCGATGCACCGCCCAGCTTTCCTATCGTCAATAACGTATAGTAAAATACCGTTCCCACAGCCATACCTGCTGCGGACATCGTACTTCCCATCAGCCCGAAACTGATCGGTACGATACACGGGACATGGAAGAAAAGTCCGAGGATTGTCAGTAGCATGGCCCATGCCTGTCTCGATGCAAATGCAAAATATAAAAGCAGTACTGCCAGCAAAACGCCTCCTCCGACTGCCAGCGATGCGATTGATACGGACGCAAACTGCAGCAGTGCTGCGACAAATGCCAGTACAATCATAACATTCGGCGGCAGAATCGCACAGACCAGTGCCAGAATCAGTTCCACAAAAATATTTCCAAAAATGCTTTTTCCGCCAATCCGACCATTGATCTGCATAAACAGAATCAACGCTGTAACAAATTTGGCAGCGGCATCGATGTAATTTCCATATTCACTGTAATATTTTTCGAATAATGTCCTGATATTATAAATTCCCTTCACTTTTTCCTCCTGAGATCTGTCACTTCCAGTATTTCTATATCATCTTCATCTTCCAGTCTCTGCAGCAGCACCTGATAGTGCCGGAACAGCTCCTGCCCGTAAAAATACCGTTTCATAGTTATCACATAGGTAAGCAGCAGACCTGCGGTCATACACAGCAGATAGCTAACGATCACTCCGGTCAGTATCCCCTTGATCTGCATACGGTTAAGCTTCTCGATCAGCATATCCATATTGGCCACTCCCCAGAGCAGAAGTCCTATCATATATGCGACAGTAAGATAACACGCATTTTTCAGCAGCTGTACTGCCACATAATCACTGCGATAATATTCTCTGGCTTTTTGCAGTTCCTCCCCATGGTGCTTTTCCATAACTGCAATTTTAGACATTGTTCGTATTTTTTTCTTATTCAGCATAGTTACCCCTTAATGATTCCTCTGTCTTTTTTCAGTATAACATAAAATCCTGTCTCTGAAAAGTATCTCTCAGCAATCTGGTTTTCCTGTACAAAGCACAAGAAAATGTACTTCTTCTGCTCCCGCCATCCAAAGCACCTTCGCCGCTTCGTCCATCGTAACCCCAGTTGTATAGATATCATCCACAAGCAGTACTTTCTTTAATTCTAACGCATTTGTCGAAGTTTTAAAAGCATTTTTCAGATTTATTTCTCTTTCTTTTCTTCCAAGACTTTTCTGCGGTATCGTTTTCCGTACACGCACGAGGCTTTTTGTATCAACCGGGATCTGAAGCCTTTTCCCAAGACATTTTGCCAGTATTTCTGCCTGATTGTATCCCCTTTGTCTCTTTTTTCTCTTATACATCGGAATCGGAATGATCACATCCGGATTCCAGGTGCGGATCTCATTTCCACAGACACGCTCCATTTCCGATACATAAAATCCGGCATATTCTCTTTTGTTGTGAAATTTAAACTGATATACAGATTTCCTGATTTCTTTTTCATAGAGAAAAACAGCCCTTCCCGATGTAAAAAAATGCGTTTTTTCCTGACAGTCCGGACAATACTCTGTTTCCAAAGATGCCACCGGCTTCCCACACGTTTTACATTTCGGTCCCCTGATCGGTACTGCTTTTGTTCGACATTTCATACAAATAAGTGCCGCTTTATCTGTTAAAATATCCTGACAAAGCGGACAGCGTCTTGGATAGAGGAGCGTAACCATCTCCTCCAGTGCCTGAATCATAATACAAATTCACAGATCCGCTGCCTCAGGGATGTGTAACGTATCTGTTCATATTTATTATCGATCATTTGATTGACCGCATACGGACTTCCGACGATCGTAACGCAGGAACGTGCTCTTGTGACCGCTGTATAGAGCAGATTGCGATTCATCAGCATCCTCGGTCCGTTCAACAGCGGGAGGATCACGGCCGGATATTCACTTCCCTGTGCCTTATGCACCGTCAGTGCATAGGCAAGCTCCAGCTCTTCGAGCTCTTTAAAGGAATATTCTGCAAAACGGCACTCATCAAATTCCACTGTCACCATTTCTGCATATGTATTGATCTCACGGATAATGCCCATGTCACCGTTAAAAACACCGCAGCCTTTATCAACCGGAATCCCATATTTTCCGCGTACCTCCCACTCCATCTGATAGTTGTTGCGGGTCTGCATGACTTTGTCACCTTCCCGGAACTTGCATCTGCCGGTATCTTTCTCATTCTTTTCCGGTGACGGTGGATTGAGATACTGCTGAAAGATCGTATTGAGACGTTCCACACCAAGAAGCCCTTTCCGCATCGGTGTCAGAACCTGGATATCATACGGATCTGCATCTACATAAGAAGGTAATTTTTTCTGGATCAGTGTCAGTGCAACACTGATGATCACATTTGCATCTTCCCGTTTCAGGAAAAAGAAATCCCGGCTCTTATTGTCCATCACGATATGTTCACCCTTATTGATCTTATGGGCATTTAAAACGATATCACTTCCGCCCTCCTGGCGAAAAATGTGTGTCAGACACACTACCGGAAAACATTTTGATTCTATGATATCCTTCAGGACACTTCCCGGTCCCACGGAAGGCAGCTGATCCCTGTCACCAACCAGGATCAGTCTCGTTCCAACGGTGACAGCTTTCAACAGGGCATGCATCAAATAAATATCCACCATGGACATCTCATCCACAATGATCACATCTGCCTCCAGCGGATTCTCTTCGTTTCGTTCAAACTGTTTTGGTCCTTCTTCCTCATCTGCTGCCCCGGAAATCTCCAACATGCGATGTATGGTCTGTGCTTCACAGCCGGTCGCCTCCTGCATTCGTTTGGCTGCCCGTCCGGTTGGTGCCGCCAGTCGCACTTCCAGACCTTCTGAGTCAAAATAATCGATCATTGCATTGATCGTTGTTGTTTTTCCTGTTCCCGGACCACCGGTCAGAACCAAAAGTCCGTGACCGGCAGCTGTAACCACTGCCTCTTTCTGAAGCTCATCGAGCTCATACCCGGAATGTTTTCCCAACTTATCCATTCGCCTGCTGATCTTCTTCTCATCGATCTTGCAGGATATATTCAGATCATGGAGCATTTTTGCTGTATTCAATTCCGTGTAATAGGCATTGATCCCATATACGCAAATCTGCCCCTCCTGCTCTTTGAGTATCAGCCTGCGTTCTACTGCCAGATCCATGATATGTTTCTCTACCAGCTCCTGACTTACGCCCAGAAGCTCCACCGTTCTTGCCAGAAGCTCCATCTTCGGCAGATACACATGACCTTCCAGAGCGATCCTGGTCAGCACATGCAGAATACCGCTGCGGACCCGGAAATCTGAATCCGTATGGATCCCGACTTTTGAGGCTATTTCATCCGCGATTTGAAATCCAACACCATTTATATCGTCTGCCATCTGATATGGATTGTCCTGAATCACAGCGTACAGTCTTGCTCCGTACTGCTTATAAATCTTGGCTCCAAGTGTATTGGAAATACCATATTGCTGCAAAAAGATCATCGCTTTTCGCATATCTCTTTTTTCTGATACCTGTTCTGAGATCTCACGGGCCTTTTTCTCACTGATTCCTTTGACTTCCGCCAGTCGTTCCGGCTCTTCTTCCATAATGCGAAAAGTATCTTCTTTAAATTTCCGCACAATCCTGGCTGCCAGTGCGATTCCGATCCCTTTGATCACACCGGAACCAAGATAACGTTCGATCGCCGCCGTATCTTCCGGATCTTTTATTTCCAGTTTCTGGATCTGGAACTGTGTCCCGTAAACTGCATGTTCGGTATAGTGCCCGGTCGCTTCGATCAGCTCCCCTTCTGTGATCACCGGGAAGGTACCCACACAGGTCAGTTCTTCTCCTTCGTGGTTCACAACCATAACCGTGTAACCATTGTCACTGTTCCGAAAAATCAGATGATCTATATATCCTTTTATTTTATCCATGAATTTCTGCTTAAATCCCCTTACTCTATCAGTTTGCCATTGCCGGCTGTCAGCTCCACAAATTTCCCGGTGCCGATTGCTACTGCGGTCATCGGATCTTCTGCAGTCACCGTATTAATGCCTGTTTTCTCTTCGATCAGCTCTTCCAGGCCCCCAAGTAGTGAACCGCCCCCCGTCAACACGATACCACGATCCACAACATCGGCTGCCAGTTCCGGCGGCGTACGCTCCAGAACGCCATGTACTGCCTCAACGATCTGTGAAGTTGTCTCTTTTAAAGCATCTCTTGTCTCCTCTGAAGTCACACGAACGGTTTTCGGCAGGCCGGTAACAAGATCTCTCCCTCTTACTTCCATTACTTTCTGATCCGGACGTTCAATCGCAGTTCCAATATTGATCTTGATATCTTCTGCCGTACGTTCTCCGATCAGAAGATTATGTTTTTTCCTTACATAACGGATGATTGCCTCATCAAAATCATCACCGGCGACTTTGATCGAAGTGCTCACAACAATTCCGTCCAGAGAGATCACAGCGACATCGCAGGTACCCCCTCCGATGTCCACAATCATATTGCCGCATGGTCTGGAAATATCAATCCCTGCTCCGATGGCTGCTGCGATCGGCTCCTCTATAATAGAAACTTCTCTTGCACCTGCCTGATAGGTTGCATCTTCCACCGCCTTTTTCTCGACCTCTGTAATGCTGCTCGGCACACAGACACTGATCCTCGGTTTGCGAAAAGACATTCTGCCGATCGCTTTCTGGATAAAATACTTCAGCATCTGTTCGGTCACGGTATAATCAGAAATAACGCCCTTACGCAGCGGGCGAATTGCAACGACATTGCCTGGTGTACGCCCAAGCATCAGTCTTGCCTCCTCTCCGATTGCTTTGATTTTATTTGTATCACGGTCAAAGGCTACTACGGAAGGCTCTTTTAAAACAACGCCTTTTCCTTTCACGTACACCAGTATACTCGCAGTGCCAAGATCTATTCCAATATCTGTTGAATTCATTCCTGTGTTCTCCTTTCTCCATCAGGATCTTCCCCCTGTCTGTCCTTGGTTTATTATATACAACGGCTTTCTTCTTGAAAAGGGGTTTTTATTTTTTTCTTCTTTTCATTTTTTATTAATATTTAAGACATACTTTTAACACATTTCTATTCTATACTGTAGCTGTATTAGTGAAGAGCTAATATATTTCATAACTCACACTACGCAACACCCACACGTTGCGTAGTACTCCCTCAAAATATTTTAATTTTTCTCTTTCCTTTGAAGAAGGCACCGCAGGTGTCTTCTTCATTTTTATGTCGCAAGTTCCGTTTTTTCTTTTTCAGTACAAAAGAATGAACAGAAAGTGTTACAGAGTGCCAGACGTAAAAAGACAGGTCACATCTCCTCTTGTGTTGAAAGAAGAAATAGCCTCCACACCTCCTGCCCAGCCGATTACGCTATGGAAACGGAAAGTTTTTTAACAAATATCTGTGGTTTGAAAAAGCTTTCCGCTTAAGCGACCCCGGGCAGGCCAGTAGCTTTTGGCAATGTGCAAACAAAACCGCATTGTAAAACATAGTGCGTAAAATAATACAGCCATGATGAATTCGAAAACAAATCACTCTGACGGTAGCGAGGCTTCCGTCGTGAGGTTTGCGATGTTGCCGCCCCAGAGAGCCGCTGTCTGAGCCTCGAAGAGGCGAGTTTAGGCGAAGGGCGGCTAACAGGCGAGCGAACCGAACAGGAAACGCAGCGTGTCAGGAGATTGTTTTCGAATCATCATGGCGTCATATTTTATAAAATTATTTCTATGGCAGTCATTTGCACATTCTAAAACCTCCGCAACTTTTTATTTGAGATTCCCAAGCCGGATATGTTTCTGCAAAATTTCATCGATCACTTCAAAAAGTTCCAGGGATCCGTCTTTTGTTTTGTTCTGTCTTGCATAAACCTGTTTGGCACTGACACCGTGTTCTCTCCAGTCGCCACCGCCATTGCTGTTATTGAGCATCAGAGGCTGCAGATTGTCCATCGCATGTGCAAATCTTGATTCCGGCGTTTCATTTGCCTCAAATTCATCAAACAGTGCGGAAAGCTCTTTTTTCTGATCATCAGGAAGAAGAGAAAAGATCCGTTCTTTTGCGGCTTCCTCCCGGGCTTTCTGTGTTTTGAGCCCTTCGGCATCATACGCATACGTGTCTCCTGCATCAATTTCCACAATATCGTGGATCAGGCACATGATCATTACCCGTTCAATATTTACCCTTTCATTTGCATATTCCCGTAGCAGATATGCCATGATCGCCATATGCCATGCATGTTCCGCATCGTTTTCATTGCGTCCGTGACCGGACAGATGTGTCTGTCGGAAAATATTTTTTTCCTTATCAATTTCCAGTGCAAAATCCAGTTGTTTCTGTAATCTTTCGTCCATGTTTTATCTCCTCAGATATATGAAATATTTTTGGCGTATTCATACCATTTTTGACTTTTGTTCCATGCTGCCTGTTCTATTTTTCTTACAAACCCATCGTTATTTCAAATGTCGTTCCGCCCTGCTCATTTCCATGAACTTCGATCGTTCCGTCATGCACCCGGACAATCTCACGTACCAGTGCAAGCCCGAGACCTACACCGCCAAGTTCCCGGCTTCTTGATTTGTCTATTCGGAAGAACGGTTCAAAGATCTGTTCCCGGAACGATTCCTCAATTCCGTTTCCCGTATCTGCGACAGTAAGAACAACGGTATTCTTCATGTGGACTGCTGATACGGTAACGTTTCCATCGGTGTGATTATATTTGATTGCATTCTCCACAAGATTATAAAGCATCCGGTAGATCAGGATATCACTTCCTGTCAGGATCAGATCAGCAGTTTTGTTTTCTGCTTTTTCATCCCTCAGGTTCTGGGTTTTTTGGATCAGTTCAACGTTTTTTTCCTGTGCCAGAGGTTCCAGATCAGTCAGTACTTCCTCAATCAGACTGTGAAGTTCGATCTTGTCATTACGTGCCACGCTCTGCAGCTCGCTCATGTCAAGAAGTGTCCGGACCAGCCTGGTAAGACGCTCGTTCTGTTCTGTTACCATCTGAATCGTCTCTTGTGCAGCAGCGTCACACTCAGGATGGCTTGTTGTGTGATAGAGATCTAGCTGTGCCTGGATTAATGCCAGAGGAGTCCGCAGCTCATGTGCCGCATTTCCGGTGAACTGACGCTGCGTCTCGAATGATTCCGAAAGCCGCAGAAGCATTTTATTATAAGAACTGCGGAGTCTGTCCAGTTCTGTAATCTTATTTTCTCCGATCGTACAATCCGTCAGATTCTGTGCCTGAACTTTTTCTACGGTTTCTGAGAATTCTCTGAGCGGCTTCAGTGCCCGGCCGCTGACAAAATACGTCACGGCTCCGCCAAACAGTGCTACAAGAGCAGTGATCAAAAGGCTTTGATTTCTGTAAGCGGATTTTGAATGATAGACTTTCATGGAAAACTGTGCTGCAAAATCATCCCATTCATCATCCGGAATATCAATGTAGATCGCATCTGGTGTCCCATTCTGATCTGTCACGGTTTCCTGAAGTGTGTTAAAATAATAAACTCCGTTCTTATACAGGAAGAACGTAAGACACCCGCACAATACAGTGATCAGTACTGTAGTAAGGATCGTCAGTCTCCACTGGAGTGATATTTTTCTCATGTTTTGTCATTTCCTCCTATTTTATAACCCTCTCCGATCTTATTTACGACCGGATCGTAACCAAGTTCTGCCTTCAGCTTTTTCCGGAGAGAAGACATATGGACCCGGATCGAACCACTGAAACTGTCCACAGAAGAATCCCAGACATGTTCGATCAGTTCTTCCTGACTGACCGGCCGCCCCTGGTTCAGAAGAAGATATTCCAGGATTCCATTCTCTTTTCTTGTCAGTGCAACAGGGGTCTCTTTTGCATACGCTGTTCGTTCTCTTGTGTTGAAACGAAGAGCACCGCATTCCAGGCAGACATTTTTCTGTACAAATTTTCTTCTTGTCAGACTTCTGACACGAGCTTCCAGTTCCAGCAGATGAAATGGTTTTTCCATATAGTCATTTGCTCCGGCATCCAGCCCTTCAACTTTATCTGCGATCTGACTTCTTGCAGAAAGGATCAGTACCTTTGTCTCTTCATTTTCTTTGCGAAGTTCTCTGAGGATATCCATTCCGTCCATTCCCGGAAGGTTAAGGTCAAGTACGATCAGATCGTACATTTCCGCACAGATCATCTCAAGTGCCTCTTCTCCGTCATTGCATGTATCCACTTCATAACCGGCCTGATGCAGGCTTTTTGCAATCATATCACATAATTTCTTTTCATCTTCAACAACTAATAATCTCAATTTTTTCTCTCTTTTCTTAACAGGAATTTTACACCTGTTATTGTATAATGCAATCATCGAAAGGTCAATAAAAGGACTGTAAATAAGGAAAGGAGTGTCTTGATGAAATCAGAAAAAGCAACACAGATTCTTTTGCTTGCAGCAGGTATGCTGTTTTTTCTTGCCGGAATTTTCCGCGGGGAATCTGCAGTTGTACTTAGTAAGGCAATAAAAATATGTATGGAGTGTGTCGGAATTGGATAAAAAAATAAAATCAGCCAAAAACATTCCAGCCCGCTTCCGCGGATGGATCCAGGCAGCTGCAGTGCTGCTTACAAACATTCACATCCCGAATCTGTTTAAAGGAAAAATTTATCAGGGGAAAGCAAAGACAATGTGTGTGCCGGGGCTGAACTGCTACTCTTGTCCGGCCGCCACAGGTGCCTGTCCGATCGGAGCTTTTCAGGCTGTAGTCGGTTCTTCAAAGTTTAAGTTCACCTATTATATCACAGGCTTTTTTATCTTGCTGGGAGTTCTGCTGGGACGGTTTATCTGTGGTTTTCTCTGCCCGTTCGGATGGTTTCAGGATCTGCTGCATAAGATTCCGGGCAAAAAGTTTTCCACTGCAAAGATGAAACCTCTGCGGTATCTGAAATACGTGATCCTGGTTGTCTTTGTTATACTGCTTCCAGCATTTGTAACAAATTCACTTGGCATGGGCGATCCGTTTTTCTGTAAGTACATATGCCCACAGGGCGTCCTTGAAGGTGCACTTCCGCTCGCCCTTGCAAATTCAGGAATCCGTGCTGCACTTGGACACCTTTTTACATTCAAGTTTACGATCCTTGTGCTTTTCATTGTCCTGAGTGTTCTGTTTTACCGTCCCTTCTGTAAATGGATCTGTCCGCTTGGTGCCATCTACTCTCTGTTCAACAGAGTATCCTTTCTTAAAATCCAGGTGGACCACGAAAAATGCATAGGATGCCGGAAATGCATCCGGGCCTGCAAAATGGACGTCAAAGTAACAGAAACACCAAACCATCCGGAGTGTATCCGCTGCGGAGAATGTATGAAAGCCTGTCCGGTGGATGCAGTATGCTATCATTACGGATTTTCAAAGAAAAAACAGGCTGACGATCAATCAGAAAAATCAAATGGAAAAGGAGATTTAAAATCATGAAAAACAAATTCAAAAAAGTAATCGCTGCATCACTTGCAGTATCCGTACTTCTTGCTTTTACAGGCTGTGGCAACAATCAGGCTCCGTCAGCAGACAATAAAAAACAGGAATCTGCTTCCACTTCTACGGCAGATACCGCAGGCATGGATGAACAAAGCAAAAAAAGAGATGACCTTTATCAGCAGGAAAATCAGATTTTTGCTGATCACAAAGATGCCTGGGACAAGGTATTTGGTCTTATGAACAAGAACAGTGCCGGTGAGAGCCTGAGTGAAAACTATGCAGATGTCCTTGCAGGCACCGTTGAATCTAATAAAGATTCTTTCACGGAAGAAGAATATGATACGCTGTGCAAAGACATTGAGACGATCCGCGGCATTGAAGAAGAGCTTGCAGCGATTGAAAAAGAGATTGCAGAAGCGGATTCTGCCAATGGTGGATCCTCAGAATCAGATGAATCTATCAGCTTATTCCAGGATTTCACGGGAAAAGATCTGGATGGAAAGGATGTCGATGAAAGCGTTTTCAAGAATAACAAGGTCACCGTTGTAAACTTCTGGTTCAGCGGTTGTAAGCCATGCGTTGAAGAACTTTCCAAACTGAATGAATTAAATGAAACACTTAAGACAATGGGCGGAGAAGTTGTCGGCATCAATACAGACACGTTAGATAACAATGAGGACGGAATCAAAGAAGCACAGGAAATTTTAAAAGCACAGGGTGCTTCCTACAAAAACCTGACGGTTGCTTCAGATTCAGCAATTGGAAAATATGCCAGCAGCATTATGGCATTTCCTACAACAGTTCTTGTAGATAAAGACGGAAATATCGTAGGCGAGCCTCTGATGGGAGGAATCGATGATCAGGCAAATTACGATCAGCTGATGGAACAGATCCAGGCTGTCATCAATCAGTAAACGTCAAGGGGGGGGAGACCCCCCTTTTTTTTGCGTTCGCATACGTTTTGGAACATAAAAAACAGAAAACAATTTTGTGCAAAATATATAAGAATTTAAAACAAAAAATAAAAAATTGCTGGTAAATCGTATAAAATTACATAGAAAAAACAAAATAAGCATGGTAAAATGTATAAACATTGAGAACGAAAATCGGACAGAAAGGCACTGTCGAGTACAAAAGTGAGAAGGAGGGCAGAGAAAAGAATTGCCTGTGGAAAGCATAAACCTGATTGAATCCAGAAGGAGCGAAATTCTGGCAGAAGGGAGAGAAATCATATGAAGATGAGATTTAGAAAGATTATGGCAGCCATTCTTTCGACAGCAATGGTTGCTGCAGCGATACCGGCAGCCGGTATTCTGAATGTACAGGCGAAATCGCCGCAGGAGCATATTGATCTGTCCAGACAGGTGGCAGGTGAAGGTATGGTTCTGATGGAAAATGATGGTGCACTGCCATTGGCACAGGGCGAAAAAGTTGCCATGTTTGGGCGTGCAATGATTGATTATGTACGAGGCGGCGGAGGAAGCGGTGCAACGAACGTGGATTATACGCACAACATTCTCCAGGGGATGCAGATCAAGGAAGAAGAAGGAAAGGTCACCCTCTATCAGCCGCTGGTAGATTTTTATACGAAACAGGTCAGTGAAAAAGGCATTAAAAACGATGCAAATATTACGGTTACCGATGATATGTTAAATGCTGCGGCAGAAAATGCAGACACCGCAATTGTGACGATCGGACGTTATTCTTCGGAGGGAAGCGACCGCAGTGCATCAAAAGGTGACTACTATCTGTCAGATGCAGAGACAGAGCTTCTGACACGAGTGGCAGCGAAATTTAAAAAGACCGTTGTTGTATTGAATGTCGGTGCCGTTCTGGATACGGAATGGATCAAAGACATTCCGGGTATCGATTCTGTGCTGATGGCATGGCAGGCAGGTATGGAAGGCGGACTTGCCACAGCCGATGTCCTGGTGGGAGACGTGAACCCATCCGGTAAATTCGTGGATACCTTTGCGAAAGATTATAAGGATTATCCAAGTTCCGATACATTTTATGAATCAAATTCTTATGTAAATTATGAAGAAGATGTGTTTGTCGGATATCGTTTTTTTGAAACTTTTGATCCAGAGTATACGAAAGTGAATTACGATTTTGGATATGGATTATCCTACACAACTTTTAAAACAGACAATGTAAAGGTCAAAGTAGACGGAGAAAATATGGTTACGACAGCGACTGTTACGAATACCGGAAAGGTAGCCGGCAAACAGGTCGTGCAGGTTTATTTCTCAGCCCCGCAGGGAGAGCTGGGCAAACCTGGAAAAGAGCTGGCAGCGTTTGCAAAGACAAAACTGCTGCAGCCGGGCGAATCGCAGGAGCTGACAATGACGTATGCGATCAGTGATATGTCAAGTTACGATGACACCGGAAAAGTTCAGAAATCCGCATACATTATGGAAGCCGGAGATTACAAGATCTACGTCGGCAATTCTATCAAAGATGCCGGAGAACATGGCGTACGTTATACCTATAAAGTAGAAGATACGGAAGTTACCGAGCAGCTTTCACAGCAGTGTGCACCGGTTCAGTTAAAGAAGAGACTTCTGGCAGACGGCACATACGAAGATCTCAAGACGAATTCAGATGAAATGAATCCGCATTACACGGTTCCGGCAGAAGGAACGACAAAAGTAGAAGCAGAGAACTTCCTGAATTCTTCCGGAAACCTGAGTGTGGAAACATTTTATGATGATAATCTGCAGATGAAAAAATGTCTGGCATTTTTAAATGAAGCAGGCAGATACATGGAATATGAGCTGACTGCAGAAGAGGCCGGCAAATATGAAGTGATCATGTGTATGGCAAATGGCTATGCAGAGATCCAAAACTGTTTTACCGTTGCAGTAAACGGTCAGCAGCAGCCGGGTATTTCATTTAATGCACAGCAGACCGGTGATGGAAGTGGTGCTTCCGAGTGGTATAATTTTGAAGAATGTGAACCATTTTACATCAATCTTGACAAGGGCGTGAACCTGGTTCGTTTCACGGCAAATAAAAATAATCCAAACTATGATTATATACTGTTCAGACGTGTTGGCGATCAGGAGGAACTGTACAATAAAGTCATCAAAGCAGAAGGTACAAACAAGATCGAGGCAGAAAAATACGATGCGGCAGGTACAACAGGCAACAACGCAGTACGCACCGAAAACTTTACAAAAGATGATTACACAGGGACTTGCCTGGCTTATATGAATTATGTCGGAAACTATGTGAGCTACTATCTGAATGTCGAAGAAGCCGGAGATTATAATGTGATATTAAATGTGGCAAATGGCCGTGCGGCATTCGATTTTGATCCAGGTATGGAAGTAGACGGAACGAAATTCCCGGCAACGATCAATGCAAAACAGACAGGTGACGGAAGCGGCAAGAGCGAATGGTACAATTTCGAAAATCTGGAACCGGTTACCGTAACCCTTCCGAAAGGACACAGCATTCTCACACTGAGGGCATCCGAAAAGGATAAATACCCGAATATCGATTATATTCTTGTAGAAAAGAAACAGACAGCAACACAGAGCCTGAAGAGTGCGGCAGCAAAAAAAGCCCGTACAGCCGAAGATACACCAGCTTCTGAACCGGCAGACAGCAGCAAGATCATGCTGGTGGATGTTTATAATAATCCGGAACTTATGGATGATTTCCTGGCACAGTTAAGTGATGACCAGCTCTGCACACTGATGGGTGGTCAGACAAATACCGGTGTTGCAAATACCGGCGGTATGGGAAATCTGATGGAATACGGTATTCCAAATGCGATGACAGCAGACGGTCCGCAGGGTATCCGTATCGGTACAACATGTACTGCATGGCCGATCTCCACACTTCTTGCAAGTACCTGGGATGTAGATCTGGTGAAGCAGGTAGGAAAAGCGGCAGCAGTGGAAGCACACGACAATGGTATTGATATCTGGCTTGCACCTGGTATGAATATCCACAGAGATCCGCTTTGCGGACGTAACTTTGAGTACTATTCCGAAGATCCTCTGATTACCGGAAAAATGGCTGCAGCGATCACAGAAGGCTGCCAGTCGGAAGGCGTTTCCATTACACTGAAGCATTTTACAACAAACAACAAAGAGACAAACCGAAACAGCAGCGATTCCAGAGTCAGTGAACGTGCATTGCGTGAAATCTACCTGAAAGGTTTTGAAATTGCAGTCAAAGAAGCACAGCCTTGGAGCATTATGACTTCTTATAACTTCTTAAACGGAATCGAAACATCTGAAAATAAAGATCTCCTGACAAACATCACCCGCGGTGAATGGGGATATGAAGGAATCTTTATGACAGACTGGGGCAACAACTCCAATCATGCAAGAGAAGTCCTGGCAGGAAACGATGTCAAAATGCCAAGCGGTTCTCCGGCAACTTTAAAAGCGGCCCTGAAGAAAGGCATCCTGAAACGTTCTGATCTGGAAGCCTGTGCAGAACGTCTTGTGAAGATGATCATGAAAGTCAACATCTTCAAAGAAAAGATCCTCAATCCGGTGACAGTAGACATCGGTGATGACACATACTTTAAAGCAGCAGAAAATATTCTCTGGTCACAGACAGCAAGAGCAGAGAATACATCTGATGAAGACGGCGGAAAAAACCTCGGTTACTGTGATGCAGGAGCATGGACACAGTATCAGATCAACGTTGCCAAGAGCGGAACTTACAGCCTGTTTGCACGTTCTGCATCCAATGCAGGCGGCGGAGCATTTGATATTCTGGCAGACGGCACAAAGATTGCAAGTTTCAAGGCAGTCAAGACCGGCGGATGGCAGAAATGGACCACACTGGAAGCACAGCAGATCAAACTGGAAGCAGGAGTTCATACACTCCGTATCGAGTTCACAGAGAGCGGTTCCAACCTGAACTGGCTGCATTTTGTAAGACAGTCTGAATACATTGAAAATCTGGAAAAACTGTACAAGGCATGGGCAAGTCAGGATCTTTCTGAATACACAGCAGAAAGTGCAGAAACCATGAGAACAGCCCTTGCAGCAGCAAAAGCCGTTCTGGATAAAGAAAATGCAACGGATTCTGAGATCCAGGCAGCCATCATTCAGATGACACAGGCGATCAACGCCATGGAATACGGCACAAACAAGGTACATCTGGAAGCGATCATTGAAGTAGCAGAAAAGACTCTGGCAAATCCGGGAGATTATGCAGATGTTTCCGCACTGGAAGCAGCAGTAAAAGCCGGAAAAGAAATTCTGGCAAAACCAGATGCAACTCAGGAAGAAGCAGATGCAGCAGCAAATGCGATCGCAGACAGCATGCAGGCACTGATGGAAAGAGCAGATATCCGTTCCTTAAGAGAACTGACAGATGCAGCAAACGAGCTTCTGAAAAAGAACAGCGGCAAGTATACCGATGACACTGCAAAAGCATTGCAGGATGCAGTTGCCCATGCAGAAGAAATCCTGGGTAAAGACGGAAAATCCGATGCAGAGATCAATGAAGCTTACAATCAGATCATGGATGCTATTGTCGGACTTAAGATGAAAGGCAACAAGGCAGCTCTGGAAGCAATGATCAAAAAAGCAGAAAGCATTCTGGCGGAAAACAGCAGATATGTAGCGGCTACGATCGAAGGTCTGGATGAAGAGCTTGCAGCAGCAAAAGCAGTTTATGACAACGGTCAGGCACTGCAGAGTGAAGTCAATGAAGCTGTTAAGAGTCTCACTTTCAAGATTGCAGAAGCAAGACTTCTGGGTGATGTAGACGGTGACGGTCAGATCACAACAAACGACACCGTGGAAATCCTGCGTGCGGCAGCTGAGATTGCCACACTTTCTGCAGAAGATGCAGCAAGTGCAGATGTAAACGGTGATGGTGCGGCAGATACCGCTGATGCAGTGCTGGTTCTTCAGTACGCATCCGAAGCAGTCAGTGGATTCTGATTTTTTTGAAGCAATGAGCGATTCTGAAAAAAATTTTCAGTCAGGAATCTGTGGCAGAACACAGAATATTTACAGCAAATAAAAAAGCAGCGGGAGTCTGATAAACTCCCGCTGTTTTTGTTTGACTGCCAAAAAATCAGAGCGTATAATGAAAAAGTAACCAGGTCGATGAATACAATATTCTAAAGGAGAAGAACGATTATGAAAAATGCAGCAAAAACCCCGGGTAAGTTGCTTGCAGGTTTGTGTCTGATACTGTTTTTCTGTCTGATGCCGGTCCGATCTTATGCAGCAGAGCAGCAGCTTTCTGAGATCACAAAACTGTATGTAACGGGAATTTATGGCAGCGAAACACTGCCGCAGCAGAAAGTCAACTGGCAGTATGCAGATAAGGGTTATTATCTGTGTATGCCTTCCGGAGCAGATTTAAGCAATGTACAGCTTCATTTCACAGAAAACAGTGACGGAAATGAAAATGCCGACAGTTATGTTATGATCGGCGGACAAAAAATAAACTGCGGAGATTCAGCAGATCTCTCAGGAACAAGCAAATTGCAGATCTCACTCGCCGGAGGCAAAAGTGTTACCGTAAATATTGTAAAATCGGCAGAGATTCCGGCAATGTTTATCCAGACAGCATCCAGTACGCTCGATAAGGTTCATGCAAGCAAAGACAATAAAGAAAAAGGTACAATGGCACTTGTCAAAGCAGACCGCAGCGTAGATTTTAACGGAAACTTAAAGCAGATCAAAGGCCGTGGAAATTCCACCTGGGGATTTGCGAAAAAACCATATAATATCAAACTGGAAAATTCGTCAGATCTGCTTGGAATGGGCAAGGGAAAAGGCTGGTGCCTGCTTGCTAATTATGCGGATCGTTCTCTTCTTCGAAATCGGATCGTGTACAATCTGGCAGAAGAGACCGGGATTCCATTCACCATGGACAGCCGAAACATTGATCTTTATATCAATGGCGATTACATGGGATCTTATCTTATCACAGAAAAAATTGAAATTGGAAAAACGAGAGTCAACATTACGGATCTGGAAGATGCCACAAGTAAGGCAAATGATAATGCAGATCTGGAAACCTATAAGCAGAAAGGAACAAATGATTATAAAGCAGGCACACAGAAATGGGTGGATATTCCAAACGATCCGGAAGATATCACAGGCGGATATCTGCTTGAACTTGAGCTTGGAGAGCGTTACAAAGATGAAACAAGTGGTTTTGTGACAACAGGCGGACAGGCAGTCACTATGAAATGCCCGGAATGTGTATCGGAAAATCAGATCAAATACATCAGTGAATTTTATCAGAATATGGAAAATGCTCTTTATTCCAAAGATGGCTATACAACGGACAGCAAAGGGGAGCGTCATGCTCTTTCTGATTATATTGATATCGAATCACTGGCACGTATGTACCTGCTCCAGGAATTTTCTATGAACCTGGATTCCGGTATCACAAGCTTTTATCTCTATAAAGACTCTGATCTGACCGGTGATGGAAAGCTTCATGCCGCACCGGTATGGGATTTTGATGTGGCACTTGGAAATTACACCTCCCGAAATGGCACAGACTTTACTGACCCGACACAGTGGTGGGCAAAAATTTCCAGAATGTACGACAACAGCAATAAATATAATGTCATGGCACAGGCTGTGCAGCACGAAGAAGTGTGGAATAAAGTAAAAGAATTATGGCAGAGTGAATTCATGCCGGCGATCAAGTACATACTGGGAGAGTCCACCGCCTACACAGCAACAAAGATAAAAACACTGGATGCATACAAAGCAGAAGTAAGTGCATCCGCAGCGATGAACTTTATCCAGTGGCGTGACCTGATGGAGAATCCATGGAATCACAGCAGTGAAAGTTTTGTAAATACCGGTCTTACTTATGATGATAATATTGAATATCTGAGAAATTTTATGACGAAAAGATGCGATTTCCTGAACCGTAACCTGGGTGGGGAAAGTACAGGAACAGATCCGGATACATCGCAGAAAGTAACCGTCATAGAAGATGATACCAGATTTTATGCTGCAAAAAATATTTTAAATTCCTCCGGAGATGTCAGGGCAGAAGATACATCAGATGAAGGCGGAGGAGAGAACCTTGGCTATTGCAACCAGGGCAGTTTAACAGAATATAAAATCAATGTAACGACAGCCGGCACTTATAACGTTAAGGCACGTGTTGCTTCGAATGACGGAACAGGAGCATTCAGCATTTATGTCGATAATCAGAAAATTGCAACATACCGTGCAGTCAATACAGGCGGATGGCAGGTTTGGACAACTACAGATGCCCAGGAGATCACACTGGAAGCCGGAGAACATTCATTTGCCATCTATTTTGAAGAAAGCGGCATGAATCTGAACTGGCTGCAGTTCACACGGGAAACGGGTACCGATCCGAAACCAGACCCGAAACCAGATCCAGACCCGGATCCAACGCCGACTCCAACACCGGACCCAGACCCAGATCCAACGCCGACTCCAACGCCGGACCCAGACCCGACTCCAGATCCAAATCCGACTCCAGATCCGACCCCAACACCGGATCAGACCCCGAATCCAACACCAAGTCCGAAACCGGATTCAGGCAAAGATCAAAATACGGTAACGCTGACAAAGGGCAGTATCTGTCAGGACGCAAAAGGTATTCTGAAATATCGAATCACAAAAATGGCAGCCAAAAACGGCACCGCAGAAGTGATCGGAATTCAGAAAAAATCAGGAAAAGTAACAATTCCTTCAACAATTACGGTTCAGGGCATTACTTTTAAAGTAACAGCGATCGCAGAGAAAGCTTTTCGAAATGACAAAAATCTGAAAAGTGTTGTCATCGGATCCAATGTGAAAAAAATCGGAAAACAGGCATTTGAAAAATGCAGAAAACTTTCTTCTGTCACATTCAAAGGAAAGAAAGCACCGACTATTGGCAAGGCAGCATTTAAAGGAATCAAGAAAAAAACAAGTGTCCAAGTAACAGGCAGTATGAAAAAAAGTCAGGTGAAAAAATTGCAGAATCGCATGAAAACAGCAGCACCTTCTGTAAAGATCACTTACAAGAAAAAAATAACCGTTCGTTTTTAGCGGAACACAGTAAAAAGCATGCCATAGCATACAGAAAAACAGTTTCTGAATGTTATGGCTGTTTTTCTTTTGTGAAAAGTATGATAGTATAGTGATGGAACAGGCAAATTTCAGGAGAAAAAGACAATGAAACTAAGTATCATAGTACCTGTTTATCAGGCAGGAAAATATTTGGAAAAATGCATAAAAAGTATTCTTGATCAGACATTTACTGATTTTGAGTTAATATTGGTAGATGATGGATCAAACGATGGCAGCGAAAAAATATGTGATGATTATGCGAAAAAAGATGCCAGGATAAAGGTTATACATCAGAAAAATCAGGGCGTTTCCAGTGCACGAAACGCAGGAATGAATTGTGCCGAAGGAGACTACATTGCTTTTGTGGATGCTGATGACTGGATTGAAACAGATATGTTTGAGCAATGTATGGATGTGATGGAGCAGCATAAAGTGGACATTATATATCATGGAATGACAAAAGGTATATGGAAGGCAGATAAAAAAGTATCATTACAGAAAAATATTCCCGCAGTTGAGGGGGTTCTTTCGAAATCGAAATTAAGAAAATATATGTTAAAACAAAAAGAAGGTGTAGCGGTTAACTGTTTTTCTTATTTGTTTTCGAGGAAAATAGCAGATGCTGTTCGATTTGATATTACAATGCCATATTCAGAAGATAATATGTTTGTTATGCAGGTATTGACAAACGCAAAGTCCTACTATTTCCTGCAAAATTGTGGATATCATTATGATGCCCGAATCGGTTCTGCGGCATACCGATGGCAGCCAGCCATGCTGGAGTGTTATCAGAAAACATTGAAGGCTACGAGAAATTTTTTGCAATCGTTGAGTTTCTCAGAACAAGAAGAACAGCAGGTTATGGCAATGAGGAGTGTTGATGGCTATGCATCACTTATCTATAATTTATGCCTGCCAACCTGCACTTTGAGTTTAAGAGAAAAAAATAAAATCCTGAAGCGTGCAAGAAAAGCATTCAACATTGATTATTATAAAAAATTCTACCATATGGACCAGAAAAATATGTTTGAAAAAACAAAGACAGTATTAACATTTCTCCATCTGGAAGGTATATTAATTGTATTAGGACCATTGTACTGTAAAAAATAAGCAATAGGATCATGAAAGGATTGTGGAGGTATCTATGAAGAACATAAACTGGGCTGTACTTGGTACAGGTGTTATTGCAAATGAAATGGCAGTTGCTCTGAAAAAGAATGGAAAGAATATTTATGCAGTCGGCAATCGAACCCATGAAAAAGCAGTTATTTTTGCTGAAAAATATGGCATCGGCAAAGTCTATGCGGATTACAATGAAATGTTCACCGACCCGGATGTTGATGTGATTTATATTACAACACCGCACAATACGCATCTTAATTTTATGAAAAAGGCCATTGAAAACGGTAAACATATTCTGGTGGAAAAATCAATCACGCTCAACAGCGACGAACTGAATGAAGCATTGGCACTTGCAGAAGAAAAAGGTGTTATCGTCGGGGAGGCAATGACGATTTTCCATATGCCGATCTATAAAAAGCTCAGAAAAATTCTGGAGAGTGGGGCACTTGGAAAAGTGAATCTGATCACGATGAATTTCGGCAGTTTTAAAGAGTACAATATGGGCAACCGCTTTTTTAACCGCAATCTTGCCGGCGGTGCAATGCTTGATATTGGTGTTTATGCACTTTCTTTTATCCGCTGGTTTATGGATTCGAAACCGGATCAGTTATTGTCGCAGGTGAAACAGGCACCGACCAAAGTGGATGAGCAGGCGGGATTATTATTGACGAATGCGGAAGGTCAGATGGCAACCGTTATGCTTTCTCTTCATTCGAAACAGCCGAAACGTGGCATGGTTTCCTGCGAGAAAGGCTACATAGAGGTGATGGAATATCCAAGAGCCTGGGAGGCAAAAATCACTTATACCGACAGCGGAAAAACAGAGCTGATCAAAGCCGGTGAAAATGCAGACGCACTTGCATACGAGCTGGCAGATATGGAAAAAGAAATAAACGGTGATCCATCCTGTATGCATCTGGATTATACAAAAGATGTTATGGATATGATGACAGAGTTTCGAAAATCCTGGGGATTTACCTATCCGGAGGAAGAAAAATAATTTCCGACTGTGATAACAGAAAAACAGAAATTCCCAAAAGGCTGTACCGTTGTATGAAACAGAGAGTGAATATTTCAGAAGGAAAGAATCCAGGAACGACAGTTAAGAAAAGTGGATTCTGTTGAGGATTTTGCTGCATGGGAATATAGTAACGATTACAGGATAAATTTGTGAAAGGATGTACAACTATGAATTATACAGAAAGAGCAAAACAGCTCGGTTTTTCAGCTGCAGCTGTTATGGACACGAAAAATCTGGTTTTCAAACCGGAGTACCGCGTTTTCTGCGAGGAGAATCGATGCGGAAATTATGATCGGAATCCTGCCTGTCCACCGGAAAGCGGAAGCGTGGAAGAAATGAAAGAAAAAGCATTGTCCTACAACAAAACACTTGTCTTACAGACAACGCAAAGCAATGATATGGATTATAAAAAAGCAAAACTTCTCCACAACAGGCTGACAGAATCTCTGGCAGAAGAGATGAAAAAAGAAGGAAAAAGTGATCTTTTGATCATGACTGCCGGTCCGTACAGGCATCATTCCTGTATGTCAGCATATTGCGTGGATGCTCAGGAAATGGCAGATGCAGCAGGGATGATCTGCTGGGGAAAAGATGGAAAAGTTCGCTATTTTTCGCAGGTTCTTTTTCATGATACCGGAAAGTAATATCGGGCAGAAGGAAAAGACATAAAAGACGGTTACAGTATATGTTTCATGCGGTTGATTGGATACGGAAAAAAGAAGAAACAAAAAGATTGACATGCATCACATAAACTGTTATAATAATCACAAAACAGAAACAAAATTTGAGATAAACGAAGATTCGATATTATTCTTTATTCACATCCAATGCCATTCGGCAGGAAAATCCAACAAAATAGAAGACCTGCACGAAGCGGTATGATAAATGATATGACTTGTATTTTACAGATATCAGTTTTACATCAAAATTTCCATGCTGCTTCTAATGTGCAGAAAAACAAAAAGGAGAAGCTTATGGGAGAAAAGGACATTACAGAGAAAATACTGGAGGATCATAATGATGTGTTTGCTGATATTATAAATGGTCTTGTTTTTGCAGGAGAACAGAAAATTTTGGCTGAGTCACTGGAAAATACAGCAGTTCATTCACAGTATAAAGCAGACAATGAGAAAGTACATGAATTGGAACGAGATATTGCAAAGTACTGGAAAGATGGTGAAGTAGAACTGGCAATCTGCGGAATTGAAAATCAAAGCAGCGTAGAAAAATATATGCCGTTTCGAGTTATGGAATATGATGGAACAGCGTATCGCAGTCAGTTGCAAAAAAGCAGAAAAGAAATCCTGCCGGTTATGACGATTGTTCTCTATTATGGAACAGAACATCACTGGTATGCAAAAAAGAATATTAAAGCATTGATGAAGATTCCAGATGGAATGGAAAAGTATATTAATGATTATAAAATTCAGATTTTCGAGGTTGCATGGCTGACAGAAGAAGAAATCGAAAGGTTTCAAAGCGATTTTCGTATTGTGGCAAATTTTTTTGCCCAGAAAAGAAAAAATAAAGATTATATACCGGATGATCCAACAGAAATCAAATATGTAGATGAAGTCTTAAAACTTCTCAATGTGATGACCGGAGATAAACGCTATGAAAAGATATTTCAGAAAAAGAAAGGAGTGCGAAGTATGTGTGATGTAGCAGAAAGATTGGAAAAAATGGGCATTGTAAAAGGAATTGAGATCGGAAGACTGGAAGGAAAAGAAGAAGGAAAAGCAGAAGGAAAAGCAGAAGGAATTCTGGAAGGCAAAATGCAGGTATATAGAAATCTTCTCAAAAAGGGATTTACGGAAAAAGAAGCAAGGGAAATTACAGAAATTTCGTGATATGTCGGTTGTTCTTTTCCTTTACATCGCTGCAAAAAGGGTATAACATATAATTATTATCAGAGAAGAAGGTGAAAGAAAAATTATGGATTATTCAATCAATACAAAATGTGTGCAGGCAGGTTATACTCCGGGGAATGGAGAACCAAGACAGATCCCGATCATTCAGTCAACGACTTATAAATACAATACGAGTGAAGATATGGGAAAACTGTTTGATCTGGAAGCAGAGGGATATTTTTATTCCAGACTGCAGAATCCGACAAATGATTATGTAGCAGCAAAGATCACAGCACTGGAGGGCGGAAAAGCCGGTATGCTGACTTCTTCCGGTCAGGCGGCCAATTTCTTTGCTCTGTTTAATATCTGCGAAGCAGGAAGTCATATCGTAGCTTCTTCATCCATTTATGGAGGAACCTACAATCTGATTTCTGTAACAATGAAAAAGATGGGAGTAGATGTGACGTTTGTTGATCCGGACTGCACGGAGGAAGAGTTAAACGCAGCATTTCAGGAGAACACAAAGGTGGTATTTGGCGAGTCCATTGCCAATCCGGCTCTGACGGTACTTGATATCGAGAAGTTTGCAAAAGCAGCCCATGCACACGGAGTTCCGCTGATCGTGGATAATACGTTCCCGACGCCGGTGAATCTGCGGCCGATTGAATGGGGAGCTGATATTGTGACACATTCTACCACGAAATATATGGATGGACATGGAGCAGCCCTTGGCGGAGCGATCATAGATGGCGGCAATTTTGACTGGATGGCTCATGCGGATAAGTTTCCGGGACTCTGTACACCGGACGAGTCCTATCATGGAATCACTTATGCGGAGAAATTTGGAAAAGAAGGAGCATTTATCACAAAATGTACTTCTCAGTTGATGCGTGATCTTGGATGTGCCCAGTCACCGCAGAGTGCCTTTATTTTAAATCTTGGTCTGGAATCGTTGCATGTGCGTATGCCAAGACATGTGGAAAATGGACAGGCAGTTGCAGAATTTCTGGAAAAGCATGATAAAGTAGAATTTGTCAACTATCCGACACTTCCATCTAACAAGTACTATGAAATCGCAAAAAAATATCTGCCAAACGGCGGATGCGGCGTTGTTTCATTTGAACTGAAAGGCGGAAGAGAAGCAGCAGAGAAATTTATGAAAAACCTGAAGCTGGCAGCAATCGAGACACACGTAGCAGATGCAAGAACCTGTTGCCTGAATCCGGCAACATCCACACACCGTCAGATGACAGATGAGCAGCTGATCACAGCCGGTATTCCGGCGGGATTGATCCGTATTTCCTGCGGACTGGAAGATAAAAATGATCTGATCGCAGATATTGCACAGGCACTGGATGCAATTTAGATTAAGAATGAGCTATGTAAAATGTTGCAATAATGCCAGAAATGCAATTATAATCTCCGGCAGATTGTAGAGGTACACAGAAGAATATATCATGCGATACATGATGTGTACCTCGCAGCAAAATGCCGGAGATATCCTTGAATATCAGATTTCTCAGATTTCCCAGCGTCCGGATGCTCCGCAAGGCAGCACCAGTCCATTGCCGGAAACAGGAAGTCCGACTTCCTGGGAATCTACATGTCCGTGAAAAGCGGCAAGTTCGGTTGCCAGCATGTAGGTGAGGACGGCAGGAGCCAGTCCGGTGGTATAGGAATTTACAAGAAAGAAAAGCGGTTTATCGCTTAAAAGCTTTGCACAGAGCTTGATGAGCGGATGAATCGCTTCTTCTATTTTCCAGATTTCTCCTTTTGGTCCGCGACCGTAAGAAGGCGGGTCCATGATGATGGCGTCGTAATGATTGCCGCGGCGGATTTCACGCTCTACGAATTTTACACAGTCATCGACGATCCAGCGGATCGGTGCATCTCCAAGTCCGGAAGAACGTGCATTTTCTTTTGCCCAGGTAACCATTCCTTTGGAGGCATCTACGTGTGTAACGCTTGCTCCGGCAGCGGCAGCGGCCAGGGTAGCTCCACCAGTGTAGGCAAAGAGGTTCAGAACCTTGATCGGGCGTCCGGCTTTTTTGATCTTTTCAGAGAACCAGTCCCAGTTAGTAGCCTGTTCCGGGAACAGACCGGTATGTTTGAAACTGAAAGGTTTTAACTGAAAGGTCAGCCCCAGTTTCTGATAGTGAATACTCCACTGTTCCGGGAGATCAAAAAATTCCCACTCACCGCCGCCGCGTTTGCTGCGATGATAGTGTGCATTCGGGCGTTTCCAGCCTCTCAGTGTTTTCGGAGTATCCCAGATAACCTGCGGGTCCGGACGAACCAGAGTATAATCTCCCCAGCGTTCCAGTTTTTCTCCTTTGGAAGTGTCAAGCACTTCGTAATCTTTCCAGTTTTCAGCAATCCACATAATAATGTCCTTTCGTGTGTTTGTTTATTTTTTGATTCTTCTTCAGACTTCTTTGGAACGGAACCAGTAAGTATAAAAATCCTCAAATCCCAGTGATGTATACAGATTTTTAGCGGCAGTATTTCCTTTTACAACCTGAAGGTAAGCGTGTGTCGCACCTTTTTTCTGAGCCTCGGTCAGGATCGAACTGCAGATCGCACGTGCGAAATGCTTTCTGCGGCAGCTTGCATCGACATAGATCGCATACAGTCCGATGTGTCCGCGGTCGAGAATACCAAGACCTGAGGCAACCATGCGGCCTTCGATTTCAATACAGGCGACGATCGTCTCTTTCGGGATCGCTTTGAACATCGATGGTACAATGCGGCGAAGCGTCGGTCTGGTCGTGCCGTTCAGACGAAACAAAGATTCAATCCACTCGTCCGTAATTCGGTCACGGAGCTGGACAGCGATATGTCCCGGATAAAAAACAGAAGAAGGCAGATTCGAATTCCTTCCATAATATTCATATTCTACGGATTCTGCCGGATAAGGATGAAAATTCGTCATCGGCATCGTCATAACCTCTGTGGTATGGCGGATCTCATAACCTTTTTCTTCCAGAAGTTTATCAAAAGACGAATCCAGAAGCGGATTGATCTTGAAATTAGACGGTGTGTGGTAATTGCGGTACTGGGCCTCGCAGTAAGCAATTTTCTCCTCAATCGGAATCAAGGAGTCACCAACCTGTTCCACACTGTTGGTACGGTAAGTATAATTATGAGAAAACCGGATCAGCCAGCCGTCATAAAGCTCAATCTTGTGGGACGGCCAGGCGTTCAGTGAGATTTCCTCGATCAGTTTCATATAAGCAGCGTCCTTTTGCATGAAAATTGCTCCTTTGTAAATTAGGTAACGGGTATCGGTAAACCCGGCATTCTTAGTATAGCGACTCAAGATGAGAAAATCAAGCAAGTTCTGCTTTAAGTCGAACACAGGTGAGGCTTGACCATGGTACTTTGATTTGCTAAAGTATATATGTGATGTCAGAAACGGAAAAATCTGTCTCTGGCATGATAGCTGAGAATTACTTTATCTAACAAAGTAACTTGTACAACTTGGCATTATCAGAAACAGAAGTTCTGGATTTACAGGAGGCGAAAAGCGATGAAACTTGGATTTATCGGCTGCGGAAATATGGCGAAAGCCATGCTTGGCGGCATTTTAAAAAATGAAATCTGTGCAAAAGAAGATGTGATCGCGACGGCAAAGAGTGAGGCGAGCAGAGAAAATGCCAGAAATACTTATGGAATTCAGGTAACAGCAGATAATATAGAAGCAGCGAAAAGTGCGGATGTGCTGGTGCTGGCAGTAAAACCGATTTTTTATGAAGAAGTGATCCATGAGATTAAAGATGCAGTGGATGAAAAGAAAATTATCATTTCCATTGCACCGGGAAAAACACTGGCATGGCTGGAAGAGCAGTTTGGCAAAAAAGTAAAACTGGTAAGATGTATGCCAAATACACCGGCACTGGTCGGGGAAGGCATGACCGGCGTGTGCTGCAACGAAGAAGTGACAGAAGCAGAGATGCAGGATGTTCTGAAAATCCTTGAGAGCTGCGGAAAAGCAGAGATGCTTTCGGAGCGTCTGATCGATGTGGTTGTGTCTGTCAGCGGAAGTTCACCGGCATATGTATTTATGTTTATTGAAGCGATGGCAGATGCGGCCGTTGCGGATGGCATGCCACGTGCACAGGCATATCGTTTCGCAGCACAGGCAGTCCTTGGCAGTGCAAAGATGGTGCTGGAGACAGGTAAACATCCCGGTGAACTCAAAGACATGGTATGCTCACCGGGCGGCACAACGATTGAGGCAGTGCGTGTTCTGGAAGAAAAGGGTATGCGAAGTGCTGTGATCGAAGCAATGAAAGCCTGCGTCAAAAAAGGACGGGAAATGTAGGAGGTAAAATCAATGAATGAGAAAACAGTCTGGGAATCTTATACGGAAGAAGACAGAAAGAAAGTATATGATTTCTGTGAAGAATACAGAACATTTCTCTCAAAATGCAAGACAGAGAGAGAATGCGTAAAAGAGATTTTAAAAGAAGCAGAAGCAAAAGGTTACAGGAGTCTGAAAGAAGTTCGCAGATCCGGCGAAAAACTGCAGGCCGGCGATAAAGTTTATGTTTCCATCATGGGAAAAACACTGGCACTGTTCCATATCGGAAAAGAACCTATGGAAAAGGGCATGAATATTTTAGGAGCTCACATTGATTCTCCGAGACTGGACCTGAAGCAGAATCCGCTTTATGAGAGCGATGGTCTGGCAATGCTGGAAACGCACTACTACGGCGGAATCAAAAAATATCAGTGGGTTGCGATGCCGCTGGCACTGCACGGTGTTGTGGCAAAAAAAGACGGAACAAGCGTGGAGATTGCACTGGGTGAAGATCCATCCGATCCGGTTATCGGCATTTCCGATCTGCTTCCGCATCTTGGCAAAAAACAGATGGAAAAACGTGGCAATGAAGTGGTAGAAGGCGAAGACCTCAATATCTTAGTCGGCAGTATACCGCTTTCCGGCGAAGAAAAAGAGCCGGTCAAAAAGCAGATCCTTCAGCTGTTAAAAGAGAAATATAATATAGAAGAAACCGATTTTATTTCCGCAGAACTGGAAGCAGTTCCGGCCGGAAATGCCAGAAATTATGGACTGGATGAGAGTATGATCATGGGCTATGGTCAGGATGACAGAGTGTGTGCCTACCCATCTTACCGGGCAATGTTTGAGCTTGACAAACCGCAGTACACCTGCGTATGCCTGCTGGTAGATAAAGAAGAGATCGGCAGCGTCGGTGCGACCGGTATGCACTCCAGATTTTTTGAAAATGCAGTGGCAGAGATCATGGATGCAGCCGGAGATTACAGCGAACTGAAAGTACGCAGAGCACTTCAGAGTTCCAGAATGTTATCTTCCGATGTCAGTGCAGCTTACGATCCGAATTATCCGGCCGTCATGGAAAAGAAAAACAGTGCCTTTTTCGGCAAAGGACTGACCTTCAATAAATTTACCGGTTCCAGAGGAAAATCCGGTTCCAACGATGCAAATGCAGAATACATCGCAAGAATCCGCAAGATCCTTGATGAAAATGAGGCGGCTTTCCAGACAGCCGAGCTTGGAAAAGTTGATGAGGGCGGAGGCGGAACGATCGCTTATATCCTGGCAAACTACGGAATGGAAGTCATTGACTGCGGCGTGGCAGTGCAGAACATGCACGCACCGTTCGAAGTGACAAGCAAAGCAGATATCTATGAAGCATTTAAAGGCTATCTGGCATTTCTGGAAGAAATGGACGAGCGGGAATTTTAAACCGTAATTTTTTTAAAAAAGAGCAGCAGAGGAGATAAAAACCTCTGCTGTTTTTGATTAATCCGACTGTATATCCTGATACATAATAAAAATTTACAAGAAAAACGTATAATTTTACATGGAAAATCAAAAGAAAATTGTGTAAAATCTATAATCATAGAGCAAAACGTATAAACGAGCAAAAGGAGGAGCAAAGAATGAAAAAACGTAACAGAAAAATCAGAAGTGCCATGGCAGCGGCACTGGCAGTGAGTATGGTCGCAGCACCGTGTTCTTCTGCATTGGCAGCCAGCACAAGTGACGAGATCACACAGCGCGAGATTGACAATGCAGCACTGGCAAGAGAGGCAGCCGGACAGGGTATGGTTCTGCTGGAAAATGAAAACCATACACTTCCTTTGAAAACAAAAAAACTGGCACTGTTCGGAAGCGGTGCGGTTCGTACCATCAAAGGCGGATTTGGTTCCGGTGACCCGTTCAACGGAGGACTTTCCGGAGGTGGTTCCTGGGATGTAGATCTGAATGAACGTTATAATATCCACATTTATAATACCTTTAAAAAAGCCGGCTATGATATCGTAAACTCTGATATGCTCGATGCATACGCAGATGCTTATGATGCACAGCACAAAATTGAAGGAAACAGTACGATGAACTGCTTCAAATTCCCTGAGATGGAGATCAGTGATGAAGAGCTGGCAGATGCTTCCGCAGATTCCGATACGGCAATCTATGTCATCAGCCGAAATGCCGGTGAAGGTACCGACCGTACACTGAAAGGGACGAAGGGAACTTACAACGGAGAATCTTATGATATTGGTGATTATTATCTGACGGATCTCGAACGTGAAAATCTGGAGCGTGTGGCAGCGTCCTTTAAAAAGACCATCGTTGTTCTGAATGTCGGCGGTATTATGGATACAAAATTCTATAACGAGATTAACGGACTGGATGCAATGCTTCTGATGGGACAGGCAGGTCAGGAAGGCGGCAACGCACTTCTGGATGTTTTGACCGGAGCCGTAACCCCATCCGGAAAACTGGCAGATACTTGGGCAGAAAACTACAGTGACTATCCGGCATCAGATACCTTTGCAAATGCAGACGGAAACGTCAAGAAAGAAGTTTATAACGAAGGTATTTATGTCGGCTACCGCTATTTTGATACCTTTAATATCACACCGAAATACGAGTTTGGTTATGGACTTTCCTACACAGATTTCAAAATTGAGACACAATCTGTGACAGCAGATGCCGATAAAGTTACCGTAAAAGTAAAAGTTACCAATACCGGCAGCACTTACAGCGGAAAAGAAATCGTACAGGTTTATTATTCCGCACCGGATTCTGCAGAGGCAGAGAAAGAATATCAGGAACTTGGCGGATTTGCAAAAACGGATGAACTTGCACCGGGCGAATCACAGATTCTGACGATTTCTTATGATACAAAAGACATGGCATATTATAATGAAGACCAGGCAGCTTATATTCTGGATAAAGGAAAATACCATGTGCGTGTCGGTGATTCTTCCAGAAATACCAGTGTTGAGGCAACCATTGAAGTGGATGACACCGCACTGACGGAACAGCTTTCCAACCAGATGGAAGTTCCGGACGGCGAAGATCTGGTAGAATGGAGCAAACCGGAAGAGGGCTACAGTTATCCAACAGAGGAAGCAGAAAAAGAAGCAGCTCCGGTTATCAAAGTTGATGCTTCTGAAATTAAGACAGAAGACCATGCATCTGCATATGAAAATGAAGAAGTAACCACTTACACAACAGATGCTGCTTATGAAGCAACACAGCCGTACGAAAAAGTAGAAGTGGTAGAAAAGAAAGATTCTACTTTAAAAGATGTCATTGAAGGAAAAGCTACGATGGGCGAATTTGTCGCACAGATGAGTGTAGAAGAACTGGCGGCTCTGAACTGCGGAAGCGGATGGGGCGTTGCCAATGAAAATTCTCCGATCGTTGGAAGCAACTCTTCTACGGTAAAAGGTGCAGCAGGTGAGACAACCGTTTACGATCAGTATGGCATTCCGGGCATCGTTCTTGCAGACGGCCCTGGAGGTGTACGAGTAGCACAGAAATTTGATGCGACCATTGAAGGAAGCGATGAAAAACAGACACTGTACCAGTATTGTACCGCATGGCCGGTAAGTTATGTACAGGCTCAGACCTGGGATACCGACCTTGTAAAACGTATCGGTGTTGCATTTGGTAAAGAAGTTGATGAAATGAACATCACACTTCTGCTCGGACCTTCTCAGAATATTCACCGTGATCCGCTCTGCGGAAGAAACTTTGAGTACTATTCAGAAGATCCGGTTGTATCCGGTGTTATGGCAGCAGCCTGCACACTGGGCGTTCAGGAAACACCGGGTGTTGGTGCATGCCTGAAGCATTTCGCAGCAAATAACCAGGAAAGTAACCGTAATGCAGTTGACACGATCGTAAGCGAACGTACTCTGCGTGAAATTTACCTGAAAGGTTTTGAAATTGCAGTAAAAGAATCTCGTCCGATGTCTATTATGACATCCTACAACCTGATCAACGGCGTACCGACTGCAGATTCTTACGATCTGTGTACCAACATCGCCCGCGGTGAATGGGGATTTGACGGTCTGATCATGACTGACTGGAACGGCGGTTCCTCCACTCCGATGAAGTCCATGCATGCAGGAAATGACATGATCATGCCGGGCGGAGCAGAGAGAGCACAGAATATTGTAAACGGTATGCAGGATGCAGCACCGGTATTCGATGAAAGAGGACAGGTAGCAGTCGATGTTCAGCTGATGTACGGATTTGTTAAAGTATATTCTGCAAAATGGAATGAATTTACACCGTCTGCCGCTGGAACAAAGACGGTAACGACATCACTTGGTGAAGGCTATACAGCAACCGTTGCAGATGACGGAAGAATCCTTGTAAACGGTGAAGAAATCTATCTGAACTATCGTCAGGGATGGTTCAATCCTGGAACATTCAGCGTACCGGCAACAACCGATGTTGTAACCGTAAGCAACGATGGCAAGACTCTGACTTACAAAGGTGAATATGTAGACAACAACATCATCTGCCTCGGCGATGTACAGAAGAGTGCGATCAACAACCTGAACATCATCATGAACTCCAACATGATGCAGAGACGTTATGGTGTAGAAGTAAAAGACTACAGCACAGCACTTGGCAACCTGAAAGCATATCAGAGCGTAACAAAAGACAGCGTACAGAAAGCTTCTGCAAACGTTGAATCCTTAAACAAAGTGATCGCTATGGTAGAAGACCTGAATGCTTCTGATTATACAAAAGCAAGCTGGGCAGCAGTAGAAGAAGCTCTGAATGCAGCAAAAGCAGTAGCAGCAAAAGCAGATGCAACCGTTATTGAGACAACAAACGCAATGACAGATCTTCTGGCGGCAATGAACAGCCTGGAACAGGGTGTTGAGAAAACACATCTGGAAATCTCCATAAAAGAAGCTGAAAAAGTGCTGGTACGTGCAGACAAATACAGCAGCCTTGGAAATCTGGAAGAAGCAGTAGCAAACGGTAAAGCCGTTCTTGCAAACGAAGATGCAGATCAGGAAACCGTAAGTGCAGCAGCAACTGCAATCCTGAACGAGCTGAGCAAAGCAGTGAAAAATGCAGATCTTTCCTCACTGGAAAGCCTGATCAAATCTGCAAAGAAACTTCAGGATGGAAATTACACAAGCAATTCTCTTGCAAAACTGGATGAAGTAATCAAAGCAGCAGAAGCTGTTGTAGCAAACAAGAACAGAACCGCTGAAGAAGTAAACAAAGCTTACAGCGATCTGATCGATGCAGTGATCTCTTTGGAAAAGAAAGGCAACAAAGCGGCCCTGAAAGCAATGCTTGAAAAAGCAGCAGCTGTTCTGGAAGATAGCGATGCTTATGTAGCAGCAACCATCGAAGGACTTGCAGATGTAAAAGCAGAAGCACAGGCAGTTTATGATAACGATGATGCAGTTCAGAATGAAGTAAACGCAGCAGTTCGTACACTGACACTGAAACTTGCAGAAGCAAGACTGTTAGGTGACGTAGACAACGATGGTGCAGTGACAACAGCCGACAGTACCGCACTTCTGGCAGCAAGTGCAGAACTGACAGAACTGGATGCAGATGCAGCGGCAGCAGCAGATGTAAACGGTGACGGTGTTGCAGACACAGGCGATGCAGCTCTGATCCTTGAGTATGCAGCAGAGAAAGTTGCAGGATTCTAAAAAATTCTGTATACAAGAAGAATAAAGAATAAAGGCGGCAGAGGAAGTAATTCCTCTGTCGTTTTTTGCTGTCAGGGACTCCTGAAATATACAAAAAATCAATACAGGATGATTCATCGGAAGCCTGTTTGTGTAAAAAACCAGGCATTTCAGTAGAAAATGTGGATATCATAAAAAAATGCAAGCAAAACGTATAATATTACATGGAAACCCACAAAAAACTTGTATAAAATATATAATTACAAGGGCATGTTAACAGAAAGGCAGATTTGACACTGTCTGAAGCACAGCATAACAGAAGGAAGGAGGATCACGTTATCCTGTGTATGTCAAAAGTCCCCAACTATGATGCCTACGGATTGTTCCGTGCGTTGCACTCCC